>Ga0209589_1006205_pt1 | contig 19904 bp, 6 predicted proteins | sample CowpeawhiteBW_FD_187525 | JGI IMG/M metagenome (GOLD analysis project Ga0209589, IMG submission 187525) | Root nodule microbial communities of legume samples collected from California USA - Cow pea white BW (SPAdes) (version 2) | ecosystem: Host-associated > Plants > Roots > Nodule | place: USA... | reverse complement strand
GTGTTATTATTTCTTCTCTATATTATCTTTAAGACAGTGGTGTTCATAAGGTTCGGAGATCCTTCGCTGCACTCGATCGATCTGACGGGTTGTTGTATCTTGGGAGAGAAACGCATTTGATTTGAAATACATATGAGTGTGTATATGTTTAGTCCTGTGCAGTAGGGGCGTTTTCTCTCTAAGGATAGCGCTATACGTGCCTCAACCTAGGCTATTTCTACTCCTTACCTTTTATCTATTATCTATTATTGTTATAATAATTATCAAGTCTCTGATTAATATTCTTTGATTTATATATATATATATATATATGCCTTGGTGTTATTATTGCTTTAATAATTATTATTATATCATGTTATATTTTTATTATTATTAGTAATATTTGAGTAATCATTTTCTAATAGTTTCTAGTTAGTTTGTATAAACATTATACTTTTATAGTCCTATATGTTCTAAGATTGTATTAATATACTTTATACACTGAATCTTCTGTTTTGACTACTATAGTGAAATAATCCTATTTTATTAGTTCTTAAGTTGTTAAAATTGAGATGTTACATTTTAAATTATGTCAAATAATACGTAAGTTATAATTAAACTAATTAATTATACTAAAATTGTTAATAGTAAGAAAATATTTAAAAATCAAATTCTAAATATTTTCTCACAGAAACATTTAATTCACACATTATATTTAAATTACTAATCAAAATAATTTAATTTTAATATTCCAGGAAAATTTAGTTAAATTTATATGTAAAATTAATGTAACCTAAAAGATTAAATAATTATTTTACATCAAAATTAACTGACCAATAACCTAATTGTAAATATTAAAAATTATTAAAAGTATTCATAAGCTAAGTCGTAAAAAAAATAGAAAAACAAATTTACAAAAAACGTAAAATATTAGGAATTAATTTATAATTATTTTTTAAGGACTTATATATAATTATTTGAAAGCTATTCAATTAAAAAATCTTATATTTCTTATATTTAAAATAAGTTAGTTTAACACTTTTGAATAATTAATATATATTTTATTTTATTATTTCAATAATTTAATTTGAATAATTACACCAAAACTTGGGTTGTTACAAAAAGGGGAAGAAACGATATTTGAATTGAGCATATAGGACACTATGATAAAGTGCTGTATTTATGCATGTACGTGTCTTTCAATCATCTACTACTTTATCCTTATTCCGTGTTTTATTAGACTAGAGTTAAATGGACTCAAATTTTGAGAATAGAATCAACTCTCTTTTACTCTAATAGGTGAATAAATATTTGTTTTGTATTTATTTTTTTCATATTTATCATGTGAATATTTGTATATTTTTTCAATATATATTTACAGATCTTTATATATATATATATATATATATATATATTTACAAAAAATAAAATAAAATATATAATAGTATATTTTAATTATAAATATAAATAAAATACAATATATAAATTTAAAATAAAGTCTAAATAATTCATTCAAACAGAATTAAACGACAGTTTAAAAAAATAAAAATATTTTAAAATTAATTAATAAAAAATAACTCATTAAATTAATTTATTAATATTTTAATCATATTTTTTAATTTAAATGATAATGTATAGAAAGTACGAATATCCATATTATCCGTCACCACCCCTTAATACGAAGATATAAAAAATTTCTTATAATATCTATTTCCTATGCATTCCTATATTACTTACGGATACGAATATTTTGGAGGTCTGTAATTCTCAGCTGCTTTACTTTATACAGAAAAAGCACGACCAAGGGCATAATTCAAATTTTAAAATTCTAAATAATATCTCTATAAATAAAATATCTGAATATCATGAGTGTAATTTTGGTACAATTTGGGGAAACAAATTCAAATACATGTGGTATGCCCTAAATTACTTCACTCCACAATTTTAAAATCTTATCCATTTTCTAGGTGGGCAGTACGATTGCCTGCCTGTAGTCCGTACACAAATCAATAAAAAAGTAACACTAACAATAAAAAATGTTTTTCATAAATTAAAAATGATAATTATATTTCTCTTATTTAATAGATCTATAATTGAATTTTAAAATTTAAATATTTTAGGATTAAAAATTATTTTAATCTTAAACTGCAAATTGAAACTTTTATATATTTTAACGGTTTAAGTATGTTTTTAGTCTCTGAACTTTGGTCCAAAATTGGAATTCATTCCTGGTTGAAACTTTGATAAGTTTTGGTCCCTAAACTTTAAAAATGAATAAATATAGTCCTTTTAACCCAATTTTGTTAACTTCTTTTTAGGTTTCGAACGTATTTCTCAGTAAATATTGGAGTTGTTTACGCCGTTTGACACATTCTCGGCTCAATATTCACTGAGAAATGCGTTCGAAACCTTAAAAAAAGTTAACAAAATTGGGTTAAAAGGACTATATTCATTCATTTCTAAAGTTTAGGAACCAAAATTTATCAAAGTTTTGACTAGGGACAAATTCCAATTTTGAGTCAAAGTTCAGGGACTAAAAACATACTTAACTCTATTTTAAATGTAATATAGGTTGAAAATGGATGTTATAGGCTTTCAAATCTAACTAAATTAAATGTTTTGATATTTTAAACGGTAATTCATATTGATATTTGAACTATTTCATTTAATATTTCATTTAATATGTTATAACTTTAATATTATTTTGAAACACGATTTAATATATAAAAACTATGACATACCAATACGTTAATTTGAGACATATATATGTATTCGACACAAATTGGTGTTTGATATTTTATGATATTTTATCAAAACTTGTTTATAAAGTAGTAGTTTGTATGATGACACTAATTTATAATTTTTTTATCACGTTTAATACATGATTTTAATTTGGATTCACATAATAACAATCAAATATATCATACTTTTAAGAATCTTTGTATATGTTCTAATATAAATATATCACATACTATATCTTACTATCTTCAAAATAAATGTATCGTATCATATATGTATGGTATCTATATATATATATTGTATTCATGCATCATAGCACAAAAATAATACATATATCACATATCATACTATTTTCAAAATAAATATATCGCTATATCATATATGTATCGTATTCATGCATCATTGCACAAAAATAATTTAATGTGATTGAATTAAAAGAAAAACTATTATTTTTTAAATTTGAAATTTAAATATATCAAAATTAAAACAAAAACAAATTCGAATTTAAATATTTAACCTAGTATTTTATATTATTAGAAAAAGAATACAGAAAATGATGAGAGAATATGGACTTTGGATGAATGGTAAAGATAGACTTTGGTGGCCGCGCTACCGAGAAGCAGGATGAATGAGAGTGGAAAGAAAAAGGGTGAGTCATGGTCTAAGAGAGTGACTGCGAAAAGGAATATAAAATTAATTATTGAGGCAAACTATTCAACTAATAAAAAAAACTAAAAATCAGTTGACACCGTAGAAACACATCCTGGTTAGAATTTGATTTTTCCCTATAATTTTAATGGCATGCATACTATTGAGAAAATCCTAAAGAATTGTTGAGTGGCTTAACGTGGAAACAAAAGCACAAAGAAAAAATGACAGGAAGTATAATGGTGAGTAGAATGCACCTTTTGTTTTGTTAAAATTTGTAGAATACACGTATCCATAGGAAATTGGAATAACTAATGTTGGAGTTGATGGGCATGGGCATGGTCATGGTCATGGTCATGGTCAAGCCCCACCACTTTCTTTTAACGGTATGAACAAGTGCTTCAGCTTCCTATGATGGAACCCGCATTATGGGTCACTTTCCAATTAGGGGAACCACAATTCACATATTTTTATTATTCAACGCCCATTAACCTTCACTTATATTGGGATATGAGTCTATAATCTTAATCTATCTATCATGCACCTACGATTATATATATTAATTAAAGTATCAAAAAGTTTCATTCCACTTAGGTTTTCTTCCAAGGGTCTCCCGAAGAATCTGGTACTGTTCCAATTTCATCTAATATATATTCCTTTGCATAAAAACTTGATTATTTTGGAATTAAATTAAGAAAACATATAAGTTGGGTGCTTTCATCCAATCACCATTTCGCTCCACAATGATGGGCATATAAATAAGTTAAAGGGCATTCAAAATTTTGTTACTTTAGATCCATGATCCATGCTTTCACAAAAACGACAAGAGCAATTAGATTGAATGGGTGCGAAGATAGCCACGCGTCTTCTTTTGCTTTAGGATAAAATATAATTTATACACACATTGCTAAGATATTTTACTTCCACAAAGGACATCATTAACCAAAATTCCACACAAAAATATTGGATAGATGTGGAATATTTTTTTGGACGCTTGCGTCACTCCAAATCTTCTTTTCTTAATGTATTAACCAAGATATTGTATAATTTTTGCTGTGAAATAGAAACCTATAATAATTAATTTGTAGTGACATTACTTGAAATTTGTGACCACGTGTATGTGGAAACGAATATAACCAGAAAACCATCTAGGAACCCTTAGAAGACCTAAATTCTCAAAGAATAGAATAAAGTGGTAACACTCTCTGAAATTTGCAATGAAATCCTCAGAAGTAATACCATTAATTCTTTGTTAAATATTGTTATAAAAAATGTATAACTACACAAGCACTTCAAGTGGTTTTGGCTTTTGAATTTTAATTGACTATGAACCAATGAATTGGCAAATTGCATTCCATCATCTCCCACATACTTACTTTACTGCGCACCGTTTTCTCCTTTTCTCTCACAACACCACACACTACTATCGTCTGCATTATAAAAACCTTAATCAGCATCTATCTTAAATCAGCAATACAACACTTCCTTAACATCTGTCCTAAACTAGTGCTGGCACATGCACAATCATAAAATTGACATCTCTATTCTATTATTTATTAATTTAGATAAATGCTTAATGCATTTTTAATTCAACTTACTTTCAGAAAATAATAACTCATTTTATATTAACTTTATGAGACAACTTTTATCACACTCTACTAAAGCCAGCTTCTTCCTGCAATTCTATAAATTTTAAAAAAAATTAATTTTATCCCATTTTCATTTGAAGTTTTGGAATTTGGACCGAAATACATAATCCCACGATACAAAAATTATATTTCGGACTGTGCGTTCTAAAATTTAAAATTATATTTTAGATTCCACAATTTAAAATACGGATTGTGTATTCAAAACATAAAATATGAAAAGTGATCGTTGGAGAAGAAGAAAGTGATGAGTGGGGGTGGTAGAAGGGTTGCGATGGAGGTGGAAGAAGAAGATGGGAAACGAGATGCGTAGGATGAAGAGGATGAAGGAAGAAGATAAGAACAAAAATATATTTTCACTTAACCTATGAAAGTAGAGAGAGAAATGTATGGAGGTGTAGAAAGAACTTGCCTCTACTAACATATATTGATCTTAGAATCTGGGTTGAGTTGGTTTGATATCGGCCCAACAATATAAAAAGGGACAAATTTTTACACCAATTTTAAATTTGACTTCGAACCAAATTTAGTTTTACAAAAAGCAAAAGTATGTCTTGTTTATGAACATTATTTTAAATATATATTAAAACAATACATGAAATATTGAACATAAATACTTATTGCATAATAAAAATGATTGATCTAAAAATGAAAAGAACATTAATTGACACAATAATTGAAAGAAATCGTGGCAATGATCCTAAAAACAGGTAAGCAAGACATGCAAGATGGGAAAGACCACTCCCAATTCACCATGTGGAGGACGTACAAATAAAGGGTGCACGTGAAAAAGTGGAAGCAAACAAATGCTACAGCGAGTATTTGGTTTAAGTGTTTGTAACTTATAGGATCATATTTGTAACTTAGTGTTTGTAATTTAGATTTATTCAAGTTCTGCTTTTACACTGCTGAGGGCAAATCAAGTATACAACAGCGGGGAAGACACCAGAAGATTTTACTATTTTTTATGCGAAACTTTAATTGCATATGGCATTTGAAATAATCATTTTCCAACCTAATTCACTGTGCTGTTTCATGTAGTTGATTGTGCATTGTATCCCCATAATTTGCTCACGTTTAGTCTAACTTAGATCCTGTGCAGCCTAACCCTCTAGGGCTAATCACTTTTTCCCTTTTTAGGCAAAAACACCAAAACGATGCAATTGTTTTCATAACTCTTTATGTTATCGTTATACGTTTTTTGTGTTTGTGATTGTGTTTTCGTCATCCTCTCGTCGTAACCTTAATCGATTGTTGATGTCTTTCTCCTGCGCCTTATACTTGCCACCTTCACCTTTGAACTACCGCCACCTCTTCTTTCTATTATGTGTTAGTTTTTTTTATTTAATATTTTTAATTGTAAATTAGATTAAATTTGAGGTTATATTATATTGTTTCTATTATGTTTTTAGAAAATTTTTTATGTCTTTATTTTTTAATATTTTTATTTTTTATTTACTACTTATAATGACAGTTTGAATTAAAATCGTTGTTATTAGTATTTCAAATTACAATGATTATAACCGTAGTCGATTACTTTTGAGTTACAACGACAAGCTTATTTATGGGTCATGAACAGTTGTTAAAAACCCTTTGTAATTGTAGTTGAAAGTTCTATCTGCAACAATGTTAAAGAATAAAAATAATGCTATCATAAGTGGAACTCAATTCTCATTCAGAAAGGGTGAGTTGTACATGGGGGCAAGGGTTCTATATAGAGTTATATTATTACTATATTTTACTATTATTGTTATTATTATATTAAAATCGATTCTTATATGATATACCATATAAGAGAATTCTCTTATATATGTTACTCGCTACATTCACGTATATGCATGCCAACATGAAAGGGGTTCTTACCTAATTGACATTCACAAATAAACAAACCAAATAACCGAATACCCTAAACCAATGAAGCAACCGGCAAAGGAAACACGTCAACAAGGAAGAAAAAAACAGTGCAACTATGTAAAACAAAAGTGTGAATAAGAAAACCAAGTGAAACCTGAAAAATATCACTGCACTACAGGAAAAAGGAAGGTTAAACGTACGCAAGGCTAAAATGGTAATGCGACACATATGTACACCTAGCTTTCAAAACTTTTTTACACATTGAACAAAGGTGCGTCTAAGCTATCCCTCATTTTTGTCTCTCCATTTTAGCACAAATGAATGGAAACAAACAAAGTGTTTCCTCACTTTTCATCCACGTGTGAACAATATTTATGTAGATATAAATAGAGACTGAAACACATAAAAAGTAGAGAAGAGTGTGAACTAAAACTAGCTTATTATAGGTGATGTGGGATTTCATGTTTCATGCTTCTCTTCTTCTAAAGCTTGGCTGATTTTTTCTTTATGGGGTTCAGCATGCTAGGTCTAATTAGAAGCCTAATTAAAATTCAAATCTATATTTCTACAAAATTCTAAAATTACAAGGAAAATATGTATAGTTGTATAATTTATAAAAGATTAAGAAAAATAAAAAATAATATAAATAACTCAAATGTCATTTAAAAATAATTTTGACATATAAAAAAATTTAATTCAGTTGAGTTAGAAAAACTATATTCATTATTTTTTAAAATTTAAAAACAAAAATATATCAAAGTTCAGAAGAAAAACAAATTCAAATTTTTTGTATAAATTTACGTACTAAATATATATTTAACCTTATTTTATTTTCCATTTTCCAATATAGAAGAGTATTCTAAGACCTCTTCTTCTATCATGTTAATCATGGATATATATATTGTTCAAGGTTTAATGTTTTGCTTTATTTTAATGAATAAACAAAATCTTTTATTTTATTTATTGTAATTCATTTTTACATAAAAGAGTAGGAAAATAAAAGAAAGATATATAGTAGGCAAAACAAGAGACATGATTGTGACTGGTTGAGGTGCGAGGTAAACTGAGTGCACATGCGATGGCACGGTGAAAGACATGTGCAGTTTTTGTTTATTCCAAGTGTGATGAGTGCATGTGTTTTCACACTCCATTATTGGGTACTCACAAATATCATTCCGTAAGATTTGCAGTACACATGGCACTGAGAAATGTGGCTGAACTCTTATATCATTGCAAGGGATCGTCCTTTCATATACTAAAGAGAAGAAAAAGTAACCCAAAAAGCTTACACTGAAAGAAGAATCTATAGTTGTTAAAGATAAAGCCATTGCATTTTCTTCACTACTTTATATGTGGACGCAGTTCACCATAGGTGTTTCATTCGGATCACAGCTCCATTCTCATAAAGATAACATTCTAAATTTATTTAATCAACCAATTACAAAAAACAACAAGTCATTATTTCATATTTTTAGCAAAAATATAATTTAATTATCATATTTTGGAGAGATATATAATTTAGTAATGGTGTCCAAACTTTCTCAAATTTAAAAGTTATTCTGACAACAGACCAAAATAAAAATTAGCCCCAAGTCAACCAAACTAAATCAAGTCACCTATTTTAAAACCACACCAACTCAAATCACCTATTTCAAAACCAGAGCGACTCAAGTCACCTATTTCCAAAATGAACAATGGGCCGCACCAGGTTTTGTTAGTTCATTGTGAATTTAATCTTTTTTTTTTAAGTCTCGTATCGATTAGAGACGTATCGTATGACCTATCAACACCCTCATCCATCCCTTCGGTCAGGCGGTCTAAGGATAAGTGATCGAAGGTCACCCACTACAGACGGACTATCCAGTGAGGTGTTGATGTGAAAACAATTTCTTTGGAGTGATTTTAGGAAGTTCACAACCGAATGGTCCAAGAAAAAGTGGTTAAGAGATAAGACAATTTCATAATATATAAATGTGATGTAAATCTCACCTAATAAACTGATTTTTATGGGATTGACTTAAGTTTAAAATTTACTTCTTAACAATTTTTTTTTTATCGATAATAAAAAATATATTAATTGAAAGTGACCGTATTTCAATAAGTTTAAAAAGGTTTAACCTTTTACAAAAAAAATTTAACATTTCATAAGAAAGTCCGAAAAGAAGGATCAAACATTAATATTACACAGAAAGAATGTTAGGATAGATAGATATAAATAAACATATAAGCACATTCTTGGAGATATAGATTGACTTAGTAATAAAATTGAAAGAGAAATAAGAAGTTGTGGGTTCAATTTCTTTCACAAATACTTGGGAGATATAATGTTGGTTTGGAATGAAGAATGAGAGAGGTTATTGTTTAACAAAATTAATATTTACTTACTTTTTTTTTATAAATATCATTTTCATGTTTTGATTGTTAAATAAATATTTATTTAAAAACTACTAAAAACTACTAAAAAGTGTAAATATTATTTTATTAATAATACAAGTAAAACAAATGTCAATTTTAGAAATATGATGTGAGAGATAAGTGTAATATTCATATAACAAAATAAGTGCATATTCTCAAATATAAACTAATGAAATTAAAATGAAAAACGCCTCTAACGTGAAGAAATAATAAAATATTTATTAATTTTATATTTCCAATCTAAAACTAACATAGTGTTAATAACTAACCATCAACAAAAAATAGTATGAATTGTTATAACGTGTGTTTTTTACTCGATAAATATCTTTATTTTAATCTACTTTTATTTATTTTTTGTGAACAGGTCCTTTATTATGTGACTCCCTTTCCAATAGGATTATTTGTTGCCGTTTTTAGTATTCTGCAAATATGCGTCCAAGTAGTTCTGAAAAGTGAAGAGATGATGTCGTTCTTCCTTATCTGTTACTTTCTTGCGCGGAAGTAGTTTCCTAATATAGTATTACCTGAACCTGAACATGAATGCACCTCTGTTATTTCTCAAACGCGTGTCGTGTATAAGAATTTATGTTTAATAAGTATGTTTTTAGGAAAAAAAAAGGATTTGGTTTTATTTTGAAAAATAGTTAGAATGCAATGTGGTTGACCGCTGACTAAACATTGTTTGCCGGTAACACGGGGAAGTGGAAACTTTATTCGAGAGCTTGTCGGGTTCAGCAAATCTTAGTTTCAGAGTCAATAGATTGTGTGTGCTCATTCTGCCTCCAATGCTACAACCATAGATGCCACACCCTATACAACCTATGTTCTATCCTACAACTTTGCATTATAATTTCTACACTTATTTAAATCATTATTTCATTAACTACTAATAGAGGGGTTACTGTGACTTTCAGTTGTTAGGGGTAAAATTAACATTTCCAAATTTAAACAGTAGATTGCAGGTGATCTTTGTTTCCACTTTCGTTCACATGTTCCACAAAGATGACTTGGTTCACTCATGAACACTCTTTTCACTTTTTTTTTTCTTTTTCATTCCTTTTCTTTTTCTCTTTTTATTCACTTGTGCTTATCCTTCTGATTTTCTTCCCCATAAAGCATAGAGTGCAGAAGAGCAAGAACAAACACCAGTTAACTGAAAAGTTATTCATACACACTTATGGTAAAACCATCTTAATTTAATATTATAAGGACTAAATCATCTTTTTGTCTTGGAAGCGTTAACTATGGCTACTTTGTGGCTAAGAAAATTATAAATAAACTTGTGAAATAGTCAAACATTTCATTATTGAGCATGAATCTTATATTGTTAAGAATTGATGTTTCCATTGGTGGTGGTGTGACAATGGATTCTGATTCTTTGATTGATATGCCTTCTTTGGAGGATGTTATTTCCATTGTCGATAGTTTACAGGGTTTATAACGTTTAGACTTGTTACGTAATTGACTAGTGTATCTAATTGTACAAGTAATATAGTGGACAAGTTCATATATCGTTTCCCACAGAGACTAATGTGATTTAAAATAATTGGTTGTTTACTAATAAAGGAGAAGAGTAACAAAACATTTTGGTGTATAAAAATAAAAATAAATTCAGAAATAAAGAAATAACAGAAATTCACACAATGGAAACAATCAACTCGATTTAAGAAATTATATGATAAAAGCTTCATCGGAATTGAGTTTCATGATTCAATTCAAAGTAAAATCAACAAACAATATATTTCTACTTCCTTCTCTCACATTTACATCTTTTTTAACAAGCCTAAACTTGAATAATAAAAACTTTATGTTTAACAATTTTTGTTATTAAGTTTGCATTAATGAAATATATGTTGATGTTAAGAATGACCAATGACCACGTCTATGTCTAGCATGTGAAATGAATTAGTTGTTTTATCCTATTTAGGTTTCCCAAACTATCTTTTGGATTAGCCAATACTCCCACATATGCACATATCTAAAATATGCACTTGAAGATCATAATCAGGTTTCCCAAACTATCTTTTGGATCAGTAGGTACTATCGCATGTGCAAAATTTCTAGACTATGCAGTTAAAACAAGAATAAAATACAAGAGATGATGAAAAATAATTATATTGAATGATTAATCCATAGAGAATTAAAAATACATTACAATCAACCTCCATGAATGAGGGAGTTAGGTATTCCTAGACATATTGAATACTAGAATGCACTTCTACCATTAAGTGTATTTGGATCAAGTTTCTTTCTCTCAAAGTGTGTGTTTTGACCTCTGCTAGGCCCTTAATTTATACACTTTCAAATTTTGACTAGGCCTAAAATTTGAACTTGATTTTGTACTTGAATAAATTGTAATAGATAATCCTTGATATATATACGTTAGAGATTCCATATCTTTGATATATTATTCAAATCTTATGATTTATAATTGAAGTAAACATCTCAGTGGATAAGCTTTGATATGTTCTTTTAATCTCCATTTTGATTCTGTTGATAATCTTCTTAAATCCCTAAAGATTTTCACTTATCTAAAAGATATAAATCAAATATTTATCTTTTCCAAATTTATTACATAAAACCTGAAATATCTAAAAAGATAAATAAAATAACAATAAAAAATATGATAATGTCAATTATCAAAACTCACTTCATTGTAGTTCTGAGACAATTTTTAATTTTTTGATGTTTAGGAAAACTCGTTTGTAGAGGAATTGAAAATAACGTCTAAATGGTGATGAACTAGGTCAAACGACAAGAAAACCTAATTGAGGTAAAACTAAAGAAAGTTAATACTAAATCATCTAAAACAAGGATTACTAAAAAATATTAATAAGTTTCAGAGGACTTTTATCATTAATATACCGAAGAATTTGATTATTGAGTTTTATTTTCTTTTTAGTGTTATATTGATTTACTTTTATCCATCTATGTAATTATTTAGTTTTTTTTAATAATAAATAATTTTACCTATGATGTATTTATATCATAAATTTGATGTAGTCCCTATGTCTTTTTGTTTTTTGTTTTTAATAAAATCTTCGTGCTATAACATACATGCCTGGCATAAATGCTTATTTGGAAGTTGGACGGTGATCAACTTATTCCGATAATTAAACCTAATGCTTTTTTATGAGGAAATAAATTACGAAAATTTCAATCTTGCTAACCGGTGGAAAAGAAGTCGAGAAGGATGCCGGTTGAAATTGTTTAAAAATACATATCACATTAAAATTCGTGATATATAATTAAATTGAACGATATTGTGTGGGTTTATGTAACCAATTTTAACTAGTGAAATAAGGTTTTACTATTGTTAAAAATATGTGTCAGTTTTTTCTTATTTTATCATACAGATAACTTAATCTGGTTATATAAATTCTTGATCCATTCATCTTAATCTTAATTATAGCATCTGTATTCTTCTGTACTAAGCAATATGAGGGACAATTTTACATGGGTCTACTGTGAGCGAATGTCTGATCTTCTTCGTGAAAGCAGCAAACATGTTTGTTTAATATGCGAGTAACATGATGAATCAAATATATGGTTAAAGTAAAAGTGCTGTTTTCTCCAAATTACCGTTATCTTAGGTAAATGTTTTTCTGACAAGAACAGGTAAGTAAGATATTACATGTTTAGCTCCTCAAATGAATTTTTTAAAAAAGTATTTCAATGAATATCTATGATATAAAATCACATTATTCAATGAATTTAGATAAGTGTTAAAAGAATGTGTACCATTAGTGTTTCCTTTTTCACTATCACCCATCCTCTAGCATCTTTTTTGTTTTGAGTGGGAAGGGCATTAAAACCCAAAACTACAGTCGATTACCACTTTTAAGTAATGGGGTTGAACAGAAGGCTAAGTTATCCTATGAAATATTTAATATATATACTAATTTCTTCTTTCACTTTTTAATATTTTATTTTCTTTCATATTACATTGTTATTGCATTTATCATTTTTTTTTCTTTTTTTTCCCATTCTAATTCACTACTGGTTCGTTTGGCAGAGTGATGCGAGGAGGGAAGAGCAAAGAAAAAAACAATATGGGAGGAAGGTAGTCTGATAGAGATGTTATGCAAAAATAGTTACAAGGAACTTAAAATTACTTTATATGCAAACGTGTGCAAAGATGTTTTAACTTTACATAATTATTATATGACTTTTATAATTGATTATATGACTTCTATAAGTTAAGGGTCTGACTTTGGTACTTAAAAGAAAAGGTTAAATATACTTTTGTACATTAATTTTTAATTTTTAATGAAAATTAATTTCTTTTCTAATTATTAATCAAATTTAGTTTTTAAATTTTAGAAATGCGTAAATTTAATTTTTTTATCTAAATTTTATTTTGACATTTTAAACGTATTTATCAATTTAAAGCGAAAATGTATTAAATGGAGTAAACATTTCAAGTACTATTACGAAATACGTTTGAAATGACAAATAAATTTAATAAAATTTGGTTAAAAGGACTAAATTCACACATTTTTAAAGCCAGAGGACTAGATTAGGTCAAAGTTTCGAAGAGAGACTAACTCCAATTTTCACTAAAAGTTAAGGGACCAAAAGTATATTTAATAAAAAAAAATACTTAATTACTTGGATGGTCTCCACTTTGGTGGGGTGTGCCAACTTGGTTTCCGCTTTAAAAAATTTTTAATTACGTTATAACTTTTGATAAAGTGTCTCAATTAGGTCTTTTTAAAAATAAATAAATTACTAACAACATTAACGACATGCCACTTTTCAATATGTGGTTTTTTATTTTTTTTAATTCTTTTATTTATTTATTTATTGCGAAAAACTTTTGTTACAACGTGTCAAGTCCCTACTGACACGTGACACTGTTAGTGCCACATGGCAAGACAATGTTAGTGTAAGTGTCACTATCGAGTGTTAGTGTTTTGATTCAATTTAGTTTCTACACATGTCTTTCCAATTTAAGACCAAATTTATTATTTGTATAAATGTTACATTGATATTTTTTTTTTATTAAAAATGACTTTTTAAGATAATACATTATTGTATATTATTAAAAATGACTTTTTAACATATTATTAAGTTAATGAAAAAAGATATTGATATCCTTCTACGTGTAACTAACCAATAAAAACATGCTATATGTACGTAATAATTTTAAATGATGCGACATTATTATAATCTAACCATCAAACTGCTAGAAAAATGATGAGACATAATTTGGAAGCCCTTCCTAATAGTAGCTAGCATATCCTATAATATTCCAATAAGACCATTGAAGCATAAAAAACCACCACCACAAGTTTTTGAGTAAAATAACAAAACTATATTTGAATTAAAAGATTACCAAAATTCATAACAGAGGCACCTCCATAGAAAGAGTGAAGAACAAAAATGCCAATTTTCTTTGAACTTGTACGACATTCTTGGTTAGTGTCCTCAGACCTACCCCACCACAACTTCCCAAGTACCCACAAACATTATCACTACTATGTGCACCATGTCCCTGACACCTCTTGACAACAAGTGGTACATGGACACTAGAGCTTCGTCTCACACAATGACATCACAAAGTAATGTCACGTCTTATTCTAATTTGAGTCATTTAAATCAAACATTAATTGTTGGTAGTAGTAATGTCACGTCTTATGCTTTGTTTCATTGATTTTATGATGAAAATGTCTTCTTTTCTAGTTCTTTTGCCCCCATACTTCTTCTCAAAATGAAAAAAGCTAAATGTAAAATTCAAATCATTAACAACATGATTCCCACTCTCCTCGCTAATTCGTTAGTTCTTCTTTCGTCACTAGAGTATTTTGGGCTTTTTACAGCGTCCAATATGCCTCAATTTTAGTATAAACGAGATATATGAAGATGTGGTGGCTTTTTCGCAATATTTGGGAATGTTTATGCCTCGGTTCTACAAACAAATGAAACATATACATGTTTATGCCTCGATTCTACAAACAACCGAGGCAGATATGTCCCAAAATTTTTATGTTTTCCCGCTGTTTTCAATTTTTAAAATTAAACGCAGAGTTTTATGCCTCGGGTGGACACCTAACCGAGGAAGACAATCTTTTAGGCCTTGGTCCAATTTTAACTGAGACATATGTGGTTACATTTCAAGAGTATATGTAGCGAGTGTTACTTAATCGATGCATATACATGTTTATGCCTCGGTTTAAAATCAACCGAGGTAATAAGCCTTGTTAGGGTTAAAAATAGAATCGCGCAGTGTTGGAGCGTGTAGTGGCAATGTCTCCATTGTTGTGTTTCATCTCCAACAGTTGCAGAACGTGTTGGTTCCCTTCTTCCATTGTTGTAGAGCACACATCCCTTCTTCACTATTGCAGAACGCGTGGAGCTTAGGCGCCACCTCTTATGCCGTTGTTCAACACGGTAAAACGATATATACTTCTCCTTTTTCTAATACACCTTTTCTTGGCTTTGAATAGTAGAGTGAAGGCAATGCACCAAAAAAAAAAAAGTAGATGAAGGAACTGTGTGCAATTCTTGCATTTGGTTCTACTACTTTGGTTTTGCATAAGTAGTAGCTGAGAAAATTGTCCTTCATCTAATTGAATGTTTTTTTGAGCCAATTGGGGAATTGGGTTAACTGTTAAGGGCCTCCATTAGGTGTGAAGGATTCCTTCATATTAAAGTTGGCTTGGGTGATATTTACATTAAATAGTGAGGTAGTATGTGACATAACCAAAAATAGGATATTAATAAAACGTGTACGATTGATGCATGTCCTAAGCCATATCAAAATGTAGACCTTTTGCTTATGCATGCATAAAAGGACATGAACTAAATGAGGGTATGGATATATCACTCGTACAAAGAAATCAATCGAAAAATAAAGCCTTACTCTTGAAGTAGGATTAGTATATGATATATATTTGCTCTAATATCTTCCCGAGTTGTTCTCAATGTTGCCTCCTTATACACAACAACAAGTTCATCTACCAATCTGAAGTGAAAATAAACTTATGTGCTTCAGATGAATTACATTAACAAGGTACATATATAATAGAAATAAAGATGTTTATATCCATGAACTCACGGACCCAGGATTCTACCACATAAGTAATTTCAATATCTTCATAATTATCCTAGAAAGGGGCTAGGAAGAAAAGGATTGTTGTTGATGTACTCTAAATCTCTAGTGTATCGATGGAGGCTTCAATAAAATTAACTTCTAAGGCAACCCTTGTCTAGAATTGGAGATCAAGAAGTTCGCCATTGAAAATTATGTCAAGAAACAACACTAATGTCACAAACATTAAACAGAAACATAATTCTTGGCCTCATCTTGTAAATATCATAAAAAAGAAAAGGAACTTACAGATTTCATATCATAGAAAAGGAAAAAAATTAATCATAACATTAATTCAATAAAATATTTACAACAAATAATTATAGAAAAATGTTTTTGACTGTGATAAGGATGAAAATATAGTCAAGTAAAAGATAAGCTCTAGTGCTTAATATACTTCCTCGGAAGGCGCCTCATCAATCTTCCACTCAACTTCTATATCATCATGATCCCTTCTATACACATTTACGAGTCTTTGGTTGTCTTTTTTATCCTTTGTTCCCTTCTCCTACCATTAACAAATTACAACCTTGATCGACTCTGTGTGTTTTCTTAGGCTATCATGTTAATCACAAAGGTTATAAATGTTTTGATTTGTCTCATAGAAAGGTAATAATATCATAATATGTCTTTTTGATGAAACACAATTTTCTTTTGCCTATATGTTTTCCTCCCCTAGCTCTACTTATGATTGTTTCACTGATGAAATACATCCCTTTCTTGTTCATCCTTGGCTTAACCTTGACCTGAAGCCTTTGCTTAACCTAAGACCTACAAGATTATCATCCTCTTCATCCAACACATCACAGTCAACAGCTAACCTTTCTACCTCTCCTACTTCAAACCAGTCTGCCCTGCCTCTGAACCCTACACTTCCATCATGACCTATCTTTTCTAGTAGAAAGATTGCCACCCGTACTAGACTAGTGTCTACAAATCTGGAAAGCTCTTTAATCCTTCTACTTCCATTGCCAATTTGACAATATCACCTCTTTCCAAAAATCACACCCTTTCTTTATTGGACACTAATTGAATTTAATGCTTTAATTAAAAATAATGTGTCGAATTTGGTTTCGCAACTCGTGATGTTAATATCATTCGTTGTATGTGGATTTTCATACATAAAACGAAATATAATGGTTGTTTTGAGCATTACAAAGTGTGCCTTATAGGAGATGGTAAGTCTCAAATTACAAGTGTGGATTGTGATGAGACGCTTAGTCCCATTGTAAACCCACGACCATTCACATGATTCTCACCATTGCTCTCTCCAAATACTGGCTCATTCATCAATTGGATGTTCATAATGCATTTCTCCATGGTGATTTAATTCAAACTGTATGCATGCACCAACCGTTCGCTTTCTATGATTCCCTTCACCTTAATCACATTTGTCGCTCGAGGAAATCTCTTTACGGTCTGAAGCAAGCGCCTCATGTTTGGTACCAATGCTTTGTTGACTACGTCTCCAACATTTGGTTCTAGCATAGTGTTTCAGATCACTCCTTGCATCTAAATGTGCTATGAAGGATCTTGGTCCTTTGAGTTATTTTCTCGAGATTGTGTGACAAGACATGCATGTGGCCTATTGTAATCCTTTCATTACTCCGATTGATACCAAGCTGAAGCTCATTATAGCCTTTGACAAACCCTATGAGGATCACACTATGTACCAGAGTCTTGTCGGTGCCCTATAGTCGTTTAGGAGGTATGTCTTCACATGCATGCCCCTGCATCGAGCACATGGCAGCATTGAAACGCATTCGACGGTATGTTCAGGGTACTTTACGATATTTTTTGCATCTTTATTGGACCTTTATTTAGAAACTTATTTCATATACTGATGCTGATTGGGGTGGATGTCCTGACACCAAACACTCCACATCGTGTTACTATGTGTTTCTTAGTGACAACCTCATCTCATGGTCTTCAAAGAGCCAACATACTCTTTCTCGTTCTAGTGTAGAGGCTAAATATAAAGGTGTCGCCAATGTTATTTCTGAATCTTGTTGGCTCCATAGTCTTCTCTAGGAAATTCATTTTCTTCTCAAATAATCCTATGCAACATTAGCGTAGAAAACATATTGAGATGGATATTGAATGAGGGGGATGTGATAGATTAGATATTATTCTTCTCTAATTAAGCCAACTAGAAATTATTCTCCTATGATTAAGCTAATTATCTTCATGTAAATAGGTTACTAATCTCTTGTAATTATGTTTTGAATAATTAGATACCTATTTTAGGTCATACGGTTTGTGTATTTATACCGACCTCTAACGAATAAGAATGCACACATTAAAATTATCATATGTTCTTACAACGGGAGTAGCACCACCAACATCGTTGCACTAGAGATGACTATTGTAGTCGCAATTGACGGAAGAGAAGGTGATGTTGGAGTACATGTCGTTGGTATAGGTCTAAACCTAACTTGACCAATGGATGTTGGGAAAAGAGTGGAGAGGTGGGTGAGGACGTGGAAGGTGAAGTAAAGTAGCGTCACATCATTTAAAATTATTACATATGACATGATTTGATTGGTTCCGTATATAAAAGAGTACAAAAATCGCTTCTTTGAAAAGGACACTGAAATAATACCCTAAATTTAATTATATAATGTTATACAATAAGACATGATAATTTTCTTAATTCCTATAGTTTGTTGATTATGTAGTTCTCTTAAAATTTATGTGGCTTGTTTAATCAATTATGTAATTGTAATAATTGATTGTGTTACTTAATTAACTATGACCATATTTTATTTTGTTTTTTTTATAATAATAGTAATGTCATTTATAAATCCTAGTAAAAGAGCACATAATTTATTATAGGCTTAATTATGTTTTGGGTCCTTAATAAATTTAAGAATTTTTAATCGAGGCCTTAAATGTCGTCATGCTTAAATATTGTCACAATACTTTGCAAAAAGATACCATAATGACGAGATCTCGTGTCATCATGCTTAATTGTCATCACAATATTTTGCAATAAGATACCATAATGACGAGCTCTCCCTCAAGAATTTGTTGTATTTAACGAAAATTATTCTCAAAAACAAAATTATAAATTATAAAACTATAAAACTATAAAATTACAAAATTATTAAACTTAAAATATACATAAATGTATTAAGTATAAAAATATTAAATTATAAAATCAAATAATTATAAAATTATAAAACAATGAAATTACAAAATTAAAAAAAGTAAAATATAAAAATTATAAATTATAAAACAATAATGTTATAAAAATATAAAATTATAAAGTTACGAAATTAAAAAAATTATGAAAATATAAAATTATGTAATTATAAAATAATAAATTTACAAAAAAATAAAATTATGAAATTATAAATTCTTAAAATTACAAAATAATAAAATTATTAAATTCTTAAAATTACAAAATTCTAAAATTCTAAAATTCTAAAATTCTAAAATTCTAAAATTCTAAAATTCTAAAATTCTAAAATTCTAAAATTCTAAAATTCTAAAATTCTAAAATTCTAAAATTCTAAAATTCTAAAATT
>Ga0209589_1006201_pt1 | contig 19910 bp, 14 predicted proteins | sample CowpeawhiteBW_FD_187525 | JGI IMG/M metagenome (GOLD analysis project Ga0209589, IMG submission 187525) | Root nodule microbial communities of legume samples collected from California USA - Cow pea white BW (SPAdes) (version 2) | ecosystem: Host-associated > Plants > Roots > Nodule | place: USA... | reverse complement strand
GATGGGTTTTCTTTTAGTTATTATTTGATGAATCTTGGGGATCAATATTTTGTAACTAATTATGATATAAATAAAAGAGTTACTCCCATGGTCAAGGGATAGAGTTTTTTTTGGCCTAAGCAAGTCAAAAACTTTCTTTTGTTTTGGGGAGGGATTATCTCGCATTTTTCTGAACCAGAACAAAAATATTTAAATAATAATAATAATAGTAAAATTAAATTAAATTTATAAAATACTAATTATAATAAAAAAATAATATTAATAGAATTATAAAATAATAAGAAAACTATTAATGGTAAAAAGCTATTAAATGATAAAAAACAATAAAATTAGAGTTAATAATAATAAATTTAAAAATTATAATTATCACATTAAAACGATGACATGGATTTGGCAAAAAGAATTATATTAATTCATTATAACAATGATGAGATGAAATCTATTATATAAATCAAATTAATCATAAATTTTTATCAACGTTCTTTTTATTTTTCTTCACTTTTCGCTCTTTTTTCTTTACAAACGACCAAAGATCAGATTATAAAGAATAAAAACAGAGAAAAAATAATTTAAATAAATTGAATGTATAATTGTTTGGTAAAATTTGTGTAAGAGAAGTGTTTCGGTCTAGAATTAAGGACTGAACCAGAATTATGATAATTAACTGTCGTCCAGAATTCTCTTTCTCTTTCCTTAATCCCTCATGTATATATAGGGTATTTCAGTCTTAAAACGGTTATCTTACTGCCAGATCTTTAGCTAACTAACCTACCCACTTCTTCATTATTCTCTCCTAAAATCTCGCATGGGGTGGTTATTCCTAAAATCAAGGGATATTTGCTCGTCACCTCGGCCACCTCGGCCCAAATGCTCGTCACCTTGGCCACCTCGACCCAAATGCTCGTCACCTCGGCCCAAATGCTCATCACATTGGCCTGTGACTAAAACTCTATTTTATGATAAATATTTTTCGAGTCGGAATCCAAATGAGCATGTTGAGGTCAGCCATTCCCTGGACGGTACACAGTCCTCCAACCTTGAGTCCTCAACTTGCTGGGATGAAAGGTTGTCATAAATCGTCCACATATTCTAATATAAGACAAGTAAATATATAACATGATAAAGTTGAGGTCGATCCGAGGGAGACCTCGACATAAGATAAGTAAAATGATCAAGCTGAGGTCGGCCTGAGGGAACCCTCAACATATGAGATCGGCCCGAAGGAGACCTCGACATAAGATAAGTAAAACAATCAAGCTGAGGTCAGCCTAAGGGAGACCTCAACATATGAGGTCAGCCCGAGGGAAACCTCGACATAAGATAAGTAAAATGATCAAGCTGAGGTCGGCCTGAGGGAGACCTCAACATATGAGGTCGACCCGAGGGAGATCTCGGCATAAGATAAGTAAAACGGTCAAGTTGAGGTCGGCCTGAGAGAGACCTCAACATATGAGGTCGGCCAAAGGGAGACCTCAACATAAGATAAGTAAAATGATTAAGCAGAGGTCGGCCTGAGGGAGACCTCAACATATGAGGTCGGCCCGGGGGAAACCTCGACATAAGATAAGTAAAACGATCAGGTTGGCCTAACAGAGACCTCAACATATGAGGTCGGCCCGAGGGACACCTCGACATAAGATAAGTAAAATGATCAAGCTGAGGTTGGCCTGAGGGAGACCTCAACATATGAGGTTGGCCCGAGGGAGACCTCGACATAAGGTAAGTAAAACGATCAAGCTGAGGTCGGCTTGAGGGAGACCTCAACATATGAGGTGGGCTTGAGGGAGACCTAGACATAAGATAAGTAAAATGATCAAGCTGAGGTTGGCTTGAAGGAGACCTCAACATAAAAAAGATAAACTGATTAAGTTGAGGTCAGCCTACTGAAGCTCTCAACGTACTGAGGTATTCTCTCGCTCGTAGCGAGGTCAGATCCGAGTTTATCCCTCAGTGTACTAAGGTATTCTCTCGCTCGTAGCGAGGTTGGATCCGAGTTTAGCCCTCAGCGTACTAAGGTATTCTCTCCCTCGTAGCGAGGTCAGATCCGAGTTTAGTCCTCAGCGTACTGAGGTATTCTCTCGCTTGTAGAGAGGTCAGATTCGAGTTTAGTCCTCAGCGTACTGAGGTATTCTCTCGCACGTAGCGAGATTGGATCCGAGTTGAGTCCTCAACGTACTTAGATATTCTTTCGCACGTAGCGAGGTCAGATTCGAGTTTAGTACGCAACGTACTGAGATATTCTCTCGCTCGTAGCGAGGTCGGATCTGAGTTTAGTCATTAGCGTACTGAGATATTCTCTCGCTCGTAGCGATGTCAGATCCGAGTTTAGTCCTCAGCGTACTGAGGTATTCTCTCACACGTAGCGAGGTCAGATCAAGTTGAGTCCTCAGCGTACTGAGGTATACTCTCGCTCGTAGCGAGGTCGGATCCGAGTTGAGTCCTTAGCATACTGAGGTATTCTCTCACTCATAGCGAGGTCGGATCAAGTTGAGTCCTCAGTGTACTGAGGTATTCTCTCGCTCGTAGCGAGGTCAGATCCGAGTTGAGCTCTCAGCGTATTGAGGTATTCTCTCGGTCGTAGCGAGGTCAGATCCGAGTTGTCAGACATTTTTATTTTGCAGGGGCCAACCTTCTTTTTAGTCGAGTTTGAGTTTCTTTTGGTGCTTTGTAAAGTTGGTAATTCATGAGCTTTTAATCTTTTAAAATAATACAAATGAAAAGTTTATAAAGAGGATACAATTGAGATCGACAAAGAGCTTACATCTCCTTTAAGCTTCGTGCTTGAGGGGATATTTTTGGCTGACTAACGTCAGCCCATTTCCTGCTACGAGGTCGGTCCAGTGCCTACCTCTCTGTCCAGCATCATGCTTGTGGGGGAGATTTTAGGTTGACTGATGTCGGCCCACTTTTTGCTCCAAGGTCAGCCTAGAGCTCACCTCTCTACTTATCTTTGTCAAGACTGCCACCGCTGAAACCTCATCAGAGATCATCACGAGCCCCCGTCGTCGAGAATCAGAAGACCTTTGTCGTCTCTTCTACATTGCCAACTCCGCCATAGATGCTTTCTTCGTGGAGTACTTTATCATCGTGATTTTTTCACGTTATTATGGTTGGGACCTCATTTTATCGGGCCCCCACAGTGGGCGCCAATGTTCCGGTTTGTAATTAAGGATCGAACCAGAACTATGATAATTAACTGCTGTCCAGAATTCTCTTTCTCTTTCCTTAATCCCTCATGTCTTTCAGTCTTAAAACTGCTATCTTACTGCCAGATCTTTAGCTAATTAACCTACCTACTTCTCCACTATTCTCTCCTGAAATCTCGCATGGGGTGGTTATTCCTAAAATTCAGAGATATTTGTTCGTCACCTCGGCCACCTCGGCCCAAATGCTCATCACATCGGCCACCTCGGCCCAAATGCTCATCACCTCGACCACCTCGACCCAAATGCTCGTCGTCTCGGCCACCTCAGCCCAAATGTTCATCACCCTTGCCTATGACTGAAACTCGTTATTTTATGATAAATATTTATTGAATCGGAATCCAAATGTACATGTTGAGGTCGGCCATTCCTTAGACGGTACAGTAAGAAAGGCAAAGTTTTATGATATGATAAATGGATAAAATTTTAAAGCAATTATTATTCTAGCTAATTTAGTGGGTCACAAGCAAAGAAGTTAATAATGATACGTTATAGCATCGTAATCTAAATTATTAGTAAAATTTAATTAAATAATTTAACACATAAAAATATAAGTTCTCTTAGTTTATTTTATTAAAGACATTATCTATTTTTAATAAGTTAGTTTAGATGTCCATCCACAACTTTATCCGTGGGTTAGATTATAAATAGAACATTTTAATCTTATTTTACTTTAATAATACAAATAATTTATTGTCACAACCAACATGACATGTCAATAGACAAATATAAAATTGGTTTAGTGATAAAAATCGGGAAGGAGAACGAGAGAGGTTATAAGTTTAATTTTTTTCATTAATATTTAGGAGTTATAAGATTTATTTAAAGAATTTAAAAGAAAAGGTGAGAGAGATTTTAAGTTTAATTTCTCTTATTAACAAAATATTAATAATTAATATTTGTCAATAAAAAAAATAATTTAAAAAAGTAAAAGAAAAAGAAAACAAAGAATTGTCACCTATGTTTATGTTTATTAGGAAACATTAGAAGAATTATTTAGAAAAAAAAAAAGTTTGTAAAATTACACTTTGAGCTAGAGTCTCATAAAGATGTTTACATATAACTAATTAACCATATTATTTATATTTCTCAAATATTTGTCTCAATCAAATATTAAAATATTAACTTAAACAAACACTAATTTGTATTTTATTATTTATAAAAAGTAAATTAATTATTATATTATCATTAGTTTGTAAAATTTATTATAAGATAAATATATATTTTTTTATATTCAGTTTCGATAGTAGTGAATTCCTACTCTGCATATCCAGGTATTATAAAATATTTATATGTTGATAATTATAAGTTTTTGTTATTTATTTTATATTAAAAAGAAATTCTCAACTTTTATAACTCAATGAAAAAGATTAAGAAAGATGTTCATCCAAGTCAATTTGTTAATTTATTTTTTTCACACTCATTATTTTACTATTTTTAATCTCATAAATATTTTAAAAAGTATTATCAAGTTGTCGCAACTTACATACTTATGTTCTATAATTAAAAGATATCCAAATTAGCTCATTCAGTATTTTGAAATATATCCAAAAGATGTACACTTTCAATTTGTAAAAATTAAAATACAACTTGTCAAAAACTGCATCCTTCATAGGAAAAAATACAAGAAGTTGTCTCAACTTGTATCTTTAGAAACAATATCATTAAAAGAATATAAATTCTGAATAATTCCATTTCTAGTAAATGATATTTTTGTTAATATATTTAAAGTAGAAAAGGCTAATAAATTTTAACTATAATTATAATACTCTGTTTAGTTAGAAAATTTTTAAGACTTAAAATGTTAAGTAAAAATATTTTTTTAATAAAATTTTATCCTAAATAATATTTATTTTCAGCTAGAGGAGATAATTTTGAAAGCGTTTATTATGAATTAAAATCATTATAGTCTAATATGTAAGATTCACTTTTTATGCTCTTAATGTTTAAGGGTATGGCCTTAACTATTGAACCTAAGGGTCAGTCCATAGGATGCCCAAAACCCTTTTTCAGCCCTAACTAACCCCCTATATTCTGCCCCATTCTCAGAAAATAGGAACCATTCCCCTTCCACTACTGGAACGAAGAGCTCTGCTAGGGTTGTAGTGAGCTCCTCCTTTCCTCCAAGCTTGAAGGGCGTTCTCCTCTGTGTAAGTAGAGCTCTAAACCTCCGAAACTAATTTTCTATTCCAGTTGATACAAAATTTGGGGATGTCAAGAAAAAGAATTAATTATGTTTTCGGAATATATGAAATGCTTAAAACAAGATTTTTATAACAAAATTTATAGAACAATTTTTTTCAGAACATATATATACCTTTTCGAATGAAATTTTTCAAAATCAAAATTTATAAATGAAATAAACATCATCACTAATTTATTTGACTGCACTTTTAAGATAAAAAATCTAGGTAATTTGACATATTTTCTTGTTTTGAGGTTGCAAGTAGCAGCAAGGGCATATACTCATGTCAAAGAAATCAACCCTTATATCAACACCCATGAACTTTCCTTGGCACAAGACCACTAAACCTGGGGAGACTCTAGTTGACCCTGCTCCGTTTCAAAGGCTTTTGGATCGCCTCATTTATCTTACTCACACAAGGCCAGATATCACCTTTGTTGTGCACCATCTGAGTCAATTCATTGTTGCCCCAATTGATTTATGTTGACATGAGAAGCCAAGGTGGTTTGCTTCTTGAAGATTTGATGAAGATTGAATGAAGCTCTTTTGAACTATCTTGAAGCCATTACCATTTGAATGAAGCCTACATTGATGAAGGAAAGGAGATTTGATGATATCCATGGTGATCAAGGCTAGAACGTGTGCTCTCCATGTAGTTACATCATTAAGAAAGTGTATTTATAGTTTGTAATTCATGTTGTAGACCTTATAGCATTAATTAGATGTAGTTTGGTCTTTATTGTGTTTTTAATCTGTTGAATGGTTTTTCAACAGGTTAAAATGTCTCTTTTAATCTGTTGAATGGTTTTTTAACAGGTTAAAAGGTTGGCTGCAGTAGTCTTAAACTACAACAAATTCAATCAGTTGATTTAGTTTTTAATCAACTGATTTCACTTAAGTCAAGTGAATAAACTGATTGATTTGAAAATCAACCTGTTGAATTTTGTAACAGTTTGATTATAAAACCTGTGATTTTCGAAAGAGAGGTCTGTTGATCATTTTAAAGCACGATTTGATTCTGAAAACTTGTTGAAACTCTCTCCTTCATGATCATAGGTGTTGCAACTGTTGAAGATTGATCTTGGATCAATTCTTGGAGCTTTTGGATTGGTTTGAAGCTTGGAGAAAGTGGTTTGTGGTAGGCTAGAATGTGCTACCACTGAGGTTTGATCTTTCTCAAGCTTTGTGTGTGTGCCTGGTGGTTTTCCAAGTCTGCAAGAGGGTTCTTGCTGTGCTGGTGTGATTCTTGTGTGATTCAAGAGTCTTTTGTGGTGTTTTTGCATATTTTGGAAGTGTAAGGGTGGATACTTTGTAAAACTTTTAAAATAGTGCAAAGTCAAGCTAAGGTTGCCTTAACAAACTGGATGTAGCTCAGGTTTGAGTGAACCAGTATAAAATCTCGTGATGTCCTCTCTTCTCTAACCTTTCTCTCTTGCATTTTCATTTTAAAGTTTCAAGAACTTGTGCTTTAATCATCTTTTTCATGTTCTTGCATGTTTTCATAGCATCTGCAACATTGAGCATGTTTGTATAATCATTTGGAACTGGTCTTGATCATTCTTGAGCATTGTTTCTGGTTTAAAATTCAAATTAGCATTTCTGCATTTTTCCCAGTATTTCAGTCGACTGTTTTTCTGTTTCAATCGATTGATTATACCATAACAGAATCTGTTTAGTAAAATCAATCTGTTAACTCTATTTTTGATCGACTGAAAGTGTACAGTTCAGTACTGTTTGCATCCTAACTTGGTGATCTATTTTGATTCAATTAAAGGTGGTTTTTAGCTTCCAAAGATAGCCTAAATTTTTAAACTAGCTAATTCAACCCCCTCTTCTTGGCTTTTCAACCATTTAAAAACTAACACCATCGTGCCTCCATGAGAATCCTCAATTACTTAAAATATCATCCAAGTGGCATATTCTTTGACTCTAATAATAGTGTGCAATTAAAAGCTTTCTGTGATTCAGATTAGGTTGGATGTCCTCTCACTAGAAGATTTGTAACCAATCACATAATTTATATTAATAATTCTCCCATTTGCTGGAAGTCTAAGAAACAACAGACCGTTTTCAGGAGTTCTTCGGAGGTCGAATATCGTGTTATTGCTTCCACCTCTTGTGAGATCCAATGGTTTCACCATATCCTGCAAGATCTCATAATTCATCATCAACAACCCTCTCTTTTATACTTTTGACAATCTCTCTACCATTTAGATAGCTTCCAACCAGGTCTTCCACTAGAGGACTAAGCATATATATATAAACTGCCACTTGATTAGAGAAAAAGTTAAACAAGGTATCATCAAACTTCTGCACATCAGCACTCAGCATCAACAAGCAAATATTATGACAAAAGCCCTTTCTTTAGCCATTTTCAACTCTCTTATGTCCAAGCTGGGACTTCTCAAAATTTATGCCTGGCTTGAGGGGTTGTCACCGCAAGATTTTTTTACGCCACTGGCACGATTTCCTTCTTTATTAACCCATATAACATATTGTTCATAATAATTACAAGGATAACATGGTTTTTAGGATAGGTGAGAATTCAGTCCCTACGGACTCGAATTCTAAGCTGCTTTTTTTTAATTTTTGAATTAGGATTTTTGAAAATTTTTAAAAAAATAGTTTTAGGCGTTATTTTTTTATTTTCTTTTTTTTAAAAATGGTTGGAATTATATTTTAAAAAAATGATTTTTTTTTAAATTGTTTAGTTAAAAAAAAGGTTAAAAATAGATTATTTATTGTATGTTAAGATATTTTAGGTGTAATTTGAAAATATATTAAAGTTAATGTAATTTACTTATTTTTGAAATTGTTGAGTTTTATTTTATTTTTTTTAAATATTTAGTATTGTGTATTAAGTTATTTGAGGTATTATTTGGGAAAATATCAAAGTAAATGTAATTAAATTATTTTTTGAATTTTTTGAGTTAAAAAAACAATTTAAAAATAGATTTAGTATTGTGTATTAAGTTATTTTAGTTGTAATTTGGAAATATAAAAGTAAATATAAAAATTGTATATTAAAAGGTTACAATTCATTTGTATACTTAGTTTATTTTATATGGTTTACATTTTTGTTGTAGTATTTTGTAATGTAGCAAATAAATTCCAAAATATAGATAGTTAAAAAATTGTTAAAAAATATGTTTTGAAAATAAATGAAATTATTAAAATGATTTATGTGCAAGAAGTCAAAAAATAACATAGGAAATTTGTAAAAAGTAATTTAAAAATGAAAGAAATTACAAAAATATTTAAAACCATTGCATTATTGTATTTTAAATTAAATTTTTATTTGTTTTTGGTTTCTGTAAAATAAGTAAGAATAAAAGATAATAATAATAAAAGGATAAATTTATTAAACAAAATTAAAAGTACAACATAAACTAAGTGGTTTGATGTGGATCATCTAAGTGCAAGATTGTTACGAAAATGATTTCGTGTGTGTCCTTCAGTTCTACAATAGGAACACTTTCTTGATTGTCTCCCTTCCCTAATGTTGATCTCAGTCCTAATTCTACTTGATTTAGGATGACCCATCTCGCTCCTTTTTGTGGCTGGATGAGGCCAAACCTGTGGCCCTTGGTATGGTGGCCAATATTCTTCATGTCTTAACTCGTCAAAGAAATTGTCATATACTTTCATGATGACATCCAACCTATAATGGGGACTTATGTACATGCTTAAGTCGTGATGTGCATGTTTGCAAGTTGTAATAACATGTGAACATGGTTGAAGGATTTTTTGAAACTTTCCACAATCGCACCACCTTTCATTTAATATAACTACAAATTTTCCTACATGACATACTTCTCTAGGATTCACCATCTCCTCCACTTTGAATCTTGTGGTATTTCTATCAAATTCAATGACGTGGTGCGTGTTTGACTTGGAGTCCACATCTTGTAAGAAGTTGGTTGCATATTCAGAGTACACATGACCAGCACTCAACATTGTAGTTATTTGCCCGCCTCTTTTCATGAAGTAGGTGTTCCACCTACTGTACGTGGCCAATACTATGGAAGAAATTGGCAAATTCCTTGTCTTCTTCAGGACAAAATCTATTGCTTCAGCCAGATTTGTTGTTATGTGACCCCACTTTCTTCCTTGGTCGTATGAAAGACACTGTTGCTCCCTTGGAATTTGGTCTACCCAAGTTGTTGCTTCTGGGTTGTCTTTTCTAATGATGTTGTAGTAGTAGTTGTAGCGTGGCTCGGTCAGTGCGTACGCTACAAATATAAATTTAAAAACAAATTATTCTCTAATAATATGGGTGAATAATAAACAAGCAAAAAATGAAAAAAAATTTACATGTCATAACTTACCCATGTTGACGATGTCCTTTTTCAAAGTTGTATTCTTGAATCTTTTTGTAAAATTTTGTTCAATGTGTCGAATGCAAAACACTTGCACACAGTTCCCTTAAGTCCAACCATTATTGGGTCTATTGAATGCTGCACTGATTGAGTTGTGGCGGTCTGACATTAAGCATAAATTTTGTTGAGGCATAACGTGCCTCCTAAGGTTTTTAAGAAAAAAAAAATAAACAAACTTCGGTCGTTTCACCCTCTACTATAGCAAATGCAATGGGAAAAATGTTATTTCTCCCATTTTGTGCAACAGCTACTAGAAGGGTGCCTCTATACCTTTCGTAAAGTTAGGTTCCATCCACTTGCACTATTGGTTTGCAAAATGGGAATCCATCAATGCATAGTTTGAATGTCAAGAACACTCTTCGAAAGTGTTGTTGTTTTTGTAGGCCCTCCTCCCCATTTGGAGTTCTACATAAGGAGAACCTTCCATCTTCGAAATCAATAGCAACATTAAAGGAATTATATGCATTCAACTCCTCAAATAAAATCATTTTTACTTATTATACTAGAGCACTCCACAACTTTCAAACTAAGGAACCACAACCTTAAATAGAACTAACTACCTTCAGTTGCATAGCATGCCAAGAAAGATATTTACTCTCATCATTGTAAAAGCTTGTGCATATTTCAAATAAATGGTCTCACTTGCACCTTCCCATTATGACAAGACCTGTCAACATTATTGGAAAGTGCGAAGACTGATTTATTAACCTAGACCTATAAAAGCTAACGAATACTACAATTGGGAGAACGTGCGAATTTAGAAATTTACTTTGACCACTGTAAAAGTTGACGCATATTTCAAATAAATGGCCTCACTTGCACCTTCTATTTATGACAAGACTTGTTAACTCTATTGGGAGGTGCCAAGTCTAATTTATTATATTACCCTTGTAAAAGGTGACAAATACTTCAATTGGAATAGCATGCCAATTCAGAAATTTACTCTCACCATTGTAAAAGCTGGTGCATATTTCAAATAAATGGCCTCATTATGACAAGACCCGTCAACTTTATTGGGAAGTGCGAAGGTTAATTTATTAACTTGGACCTATAAAAGCTAACGGATACTACAATTTGGAGAACATGCAAATTCATAAATTTACTTTGACCACTGTAAAAGTTGGCGCATATTTCAAATAAATGGTCTCACTTGCACCTTCTAATTATGACAAGACTTTTCAACTTTATAGGGAGGTGCCAAGGCTCAATGGTGAATCTTTGTCAATAAATTTGGGGGAGCCAAAATAATATACTCAAAATTTATATTTTAAATTATTTTCACTAATATAATAAAAATTAATACATAATTTAGGATAACTGTAACTAGAAAACAAATCACACATATCTAAAGTATTGTTATTTTAAATTCTTGAACTTATCAATAATTAAATTAGAATTAAAATTTTGAGCTATTTTTTTTCCAACTTAAATATGAAAACCTTTCCAAAGAATTAATACGAAATTTCTCACCTTTAATTTGTTAAGCATTAAGAAAAGACTTGTCTAGTTGAACAATATGATCATTAGTATTATGTTTCAGAATATGTAAAGAAGTTGAATTTGTCTTCTTTTTGTAAGACCCGTGGAATTTAATTAATTAATAAATGCGGGTGGAAAGAACATTTATGACATTAATTTTTGATTGGTATGACGTGAAAAAGTACTAGCTCAAGTGATTGAGAGTACTTAATTGTGTGAATAGGACTTGGGTTCAAGTCCTATGTATGTCAATTGTGTGTTATATAATTATTATTGTTTTGATAATATGTTTAACCATGTTTCCTATGATATAATGATTGAAGTGTATTAGTTAGCAAGAAACATGAATTGGTTAAATGGTTGTGTATTCAGTTGGCATTGGCATGGTCATGGGTTCAAACCTTGCAGAACTCAAATTAAACTTTATTTTTGCAGAGAAACAGTGAGTAGGGAGTGGGATTGAAGGGCTGGACAGTGGGAGAGCTTGAGGAATTGTTGGAACTCAAGGAAAGAACTCAAGCATTTCATTTTAAGCGAAGGAATTCCAGGTTAGGGGAGTTGAACCACGCCCTATCTAGTCTTTATGCATAATTGTATGACTGATAATATGTATGTGTGTGAACCTTAACTGTTGCATTGAAAACCTGAAGTTTCTGGAAATTTTCCAGAAACCGCCTGGCGAGCTCTTCATAGCCGCTAGGCGGCACATATCTGTTTGCCATTTCTGGGTTCCCGATGAGGAACCGCCTGGCGGTAAACTCCCAACCGCCAGGCGACGCGTGTTGGAAAACCTCGTTTTCTGGGTTTTGGTTGAGTTGCCCGACGGTGATGAATACCCGCCAGGCAACGCGAGCCACGTTGGCTCAATTTTTGTGTTTTCTAGGTTCTGGGGAAAATCTGATCTAAGGGAAAGATAAAGGAAATTGTTAAATGATGTTGTGATGGTAAATAGTATACGAATTTACTTAATTGATGGCATGATTGGATGGAACAGTGGAAAGATATTTTATAGGGCTGAAAATTTGGGGTTCTGGTCCTAACGATAAATTGGTCGTTAGTGATACTGGGAAGGGAGAACGAAGGTGCTTGAAATGAGAATCGTATGATAAGGATTGTGAAAGATTTTAACATCAGGATGGGGTGAGTGGAGTTGAGTTTGCAGGCATTGAGATGCTGGGATTCATACCCAGATTTACGTGAACCGCCTGGCGGCACGGGGTCTGCCGCCAGGCGCCATAGCAGAACCAGTAAGGGCGCTTGACTGCGGGAAATTGAGGGATTTGGAATTTGGGAATCATTCAGGTTCCTATTATGTGACAGAGGTTCCTATTATGTGACAGAGTAACATAGGTAAAAGTAGCATTGTTAAGGGTTAGCTATATTAGGGAAAGAGAGATTGATGAATTAAATTGAGGAGTCTATAATGGACTAGAAATCTGGTAACTTTAAGGATGGCATGGCTGAAGTATAAAATGGTTACTTTGATTGGATAGGTTATGCTTGAGTCCAAGTAGTAGTTTGAATGGTTGGGTAAAGTAATTGGATCAATTGGAAGGGTAAGGAGTCCAGAGTACTAGAATGATAACATAGGGAAACTTGGTTACAATGTTGTCATGGTTGGGGTAATTGGAAATTCTGTCAAGACAGAATGAGTGGGAATGCTTGGTGCCGTCTTTGTGGTTATAATTAGAGAGTTAATCCACATTTGTGATACTGTGATGAAGGAAGACATTGTAGGTAGAAAAATTACAGTTAGTGAGATGCTGGTATAGTAGCAATATAGTTGGACAATCTGAATGATGCTTGAACATATTTAAAATAGCCATTGCGTAATTACTGTCATGGCGCCTGGCGGCACTATGCAACCCGCCAGGTGATAGAGTCAGTGCATAAGGGAATGGGAGTTTGTGGCGCCTAGCGGCGAGAGTCAACCCGCCAGGCGATAAAGACAGAAACAGTGGAGTCTGGAGCGTTGGCGCCTGGCGGTGGGGACTGACCCGCTAGACGGTGGCTGCTATGTTTGCATGTTTTGAGGCGCTTGGCGGTACGTGTCCCTCGCCAGGCGGTTTGGAAGCTGTAGCGCCTAGCAGTACGCATCCCCCGCTAGGCGATTTGGCTGTTGTAAGTCCTAGTCGTTGGACTTCGTAGGCATGATCTACAAGGCTTTTGGTGATGCTTCAAAGGTAAGATTGTTGGGTTCCTTGAGTTGAGCTCGGAACGTATCCCTTGAGTTGAGCTCGGGATAGGGGTTAAGTACGTACATTCCTCGAGTTGAGCTCGGAATGGCATCCCTCGAGTTGAGCTCGGGATGGTGGATGAACACGAGGAACCCTTGAGTTCAGCTCGGGTTGGCGAGTGTTGTCAGTGTGAGTGTGCTGATTGTGGCCAATACGGATGGGTCCAGATAGATTGCCCTCCTCAGTAAATAGCTGACGAGTTTGGTAGTATTGGGACGTTACGAACTATGTTCATATTTGTGAACTCCACCTGGCGTTACAGTGTATGATCTGTAGCAATGGTTCCCGCACGTGCTCTATCGGTTGTGGCCGATAGGTTTGGCAGCAAATTACCTTGGGGTAATAACTAAAAGAGGTAGAATACGAATGATCTGGTTGTGCTAGGTGTTAGAGAATAGAGAAAGAGACTGTATTTTGGGTCTTTGCATAATATATATATATATATATATATATATATATATATATATATATATATATAAGGTTGTTTATATGTGTATTAATATGATGTATGTTGATTTCATTAAGCTCACCCTATCTGTTTGTGTTTGGCGATGATCGTGTACGCGGTACACGTGAGCAGAGGATGTTGATGCAGGTGGTGCCGGTGATGCTTAGACTCGGAGCGAGTGATAGCATGGGATTTTTATATCTATGTTTTTATTATTTTGGTTTTGAAATAATTATGTAACCTTTTGGGAGAGATTTGAATATTATTTCAACTTTACAAATTATAGACTCCTGTTTTTATTACACGTTAATAAAAGTTTTAAATTTCCCGTGTTTTTGGGAAATGAGGAATTATTAATTACAGTGAGTTATTATTTTCTTTATTCTTTTTTTTATAAAACTAGTAATATTCTGAGGGATGTTACACTTTTCATCTACACAAATAGTTTCCCTTTTATCACTTTCAAAAATGAATCTATTATTTTATTTTTCATAAATATTTATCACAATCTAATAAAAAATTGAGAGTTCCTAAAAAAGTTTAAAATAAAAAAATAAGTTATCACAATTTAATCAAAAATTAAGAGTTCCTAACAAAAAATCTATGATAATCAAGCAACAATTCAAAGTCGGTTATGAAACAACACATAGTAATTAACTATTAAAAAATATGCTAACTATTAAACAAATATTTCAGTATTTAGTAAGACAAGGGAATTACCTTTTTTTCTTCAATAATGGAAAAGAACAAATGAAACGAAGAAATCGACTTTTTTTTCTTAAAAAAAAAATGTGAGAGTAAAGAAAACTCAAAAAGACAATAAAAAGGAAAATAAAATATATCTTAATAAATATTTTTTATTTTTTATTATATTTGATTTTATGTTTTATTATTTATTATTATATTAAAATGTTATGCTTTATAAAAGAAATAAAAAGACACCTAATTTAATAAGCGTCAATTTTGAATATAAATTGCATATAAAAAAATTAAAAATTTTTAAATTACATATAATATAAAAAAAAATAAAAAAAAGGGGGGGTCATGGCCACCCCTGCCCTTTAGAAGTCCCGTCGTTGCCAAGGCTGATTTATTATATTACCCTTGTAAAAGGTGACAGATACTTCAATTAGGATAACATGTCAATTCAAAAATTTTCTCTCACCACTGTAAAAGCTGAGAGGTACTTTAATTGGGATAATGTGCCAAGGAAGATATTTAATTCCACAATTGTAAAAGCAAACTGATATTTTAAATACATGGGCTTATATAGTGTCAAAGTTGACATATGCTGCATTAGATGGGGTTGTACTGTGAAAAAAAAACAATGCCCTCAAAGGCACCTGAAATTAGGACGAGACTTGTCAATGCTATTGGGATAGTATGCGAATAAAGATACATAATTTGACCACTTGAAAAGCTGACGGATATTTCAACACATGGTAGTACACAATGTATTCATTAATGGTATCACATGCAACCTAACACTATGATAAGATGTGTGCACTTTATTGGGATACCATGTCATGTAAACCTTATTTGAATTCATAGCAAGACCCACAACTACTTGCCTTATAAATACATAAACTCCAAAAACAACTTAGTGTACTTTGCTATTGCATAACAAACCTACCAACTCAAACCACTATCAAAATATCAACACATCCAATTGTTTGACATGAAACACTTTGGCATCAACACCCAAGAGAACTATTCAAACTCCTATCTTGTAGCCTTGTTTTCCAATGGCCAAATGATGCAATGTGAAGATGGTGTGAAATTCCAATGTGAAAGTCCAAAACTCTTTCGCATACTAGAGAATTGCACATTCAACATTTTGACCCGGAAAGTATGCTCAACTGGAGGGGTTCCAAGCACGACGTTCATTAATAAGTTGTACATCAGAAGACCCACATTGAAAGAAGATGGAGCCATTATGTATGATGTTATTCAAATCTCAACAGATGATGACGTTGCCGAAATCATTCGTAAGTCTCATCTACCCATTAACACAATAATTGAATTATTTGTTACGTTTACAAGATCTGCTGAAGAAATACTTACTCTTCTACAACCAACTCCCTCATCCTCTTCCACAATCTCAAACCCTATTCCGCATTCACCAGCAAATTTATATTATGGAGGACCTCTAAGACGGGCAAGCATCACAGATAGCCCATATGGTTATGGGCTATACTTTAGATCCAACATTACCGTTACGATGTCAATCCCCCACAATTTCACCTTTGGTGACCTTCTACAAAAAATAATGCAGAAAACACATTGTGGGACCCGTTTCGTAATAACTCATATTATCTACCATCGTCCCATGAAGATAGTCAACAACAAACTTATCCATGACACGACTCAAATCAAAATAGATACTGATGTTGCACAAATGCTCAAGCGGTGGAAAGAAGTTCAACGTTTGGACCTGTCTGTGGCCATCCTAACACTTTGGCAATATATTGAATTGTTCATCCAAGCAACAGAGAAATTAATTTTATTTTTGTTTATGTCAATTATGGTACTTGTAATGTCTTTCATTAAATAATTATATTTTCTGTTGAATTATACTTTATATATTTCAATTAAAATACACATATATTACAAAAACAAAATTTCAAGTTACAAGAAAACAAGAAAAATAATTAATTTCAACCAAATTTTTAGTCATTTATTTATTAGGATATTTCAAAAAAATAAATTCTAACTTTATATTTAAACTTAATACATACTATAAATTCTAACAATAAATTTTATATTATTTATTTGTGTGAAAAAATAAATATTTTATCAATAAAATTCTTATAAAGAAATCAAAGTAAAAAAATATAAATAAAAAATAAATTCGTACTTCCACCAAATTTTTTAATTTTAAATATTCAATAAACATAAAAAAAAAATAGTACAACACCACCTCAAATATTATACATTAATTGTTTTTACTTTTATATTTCCAAATTACACCTAAAAAATTTCAATTTTTTGAAATATAATTCCAACCATTTTTTCAAAAGAAGAAAAAAAAATAACACCTAAAACTATTTTTTAAATTTTTTCAAAAACCATAATTCAAAAATTAAAAAAAAACAAAAAGAAACCAGTTCAGAATTCGGGTCCTGGGGACCGAATTTTGACTGGTATTTTAAAAAATAGTTGGCAATTTGTAGGCTAGAATTCCGGTCTTTGGGATCGAATTCTCACCTACATAAAAACTCATGCTATCCTTGTAATTTTATGAACAATATGCCCAAGGGGTCTTCTCCCTACACCTCCAAATACTTCTACTGCACCCCCAAAGATTAATTGTGCAGTCCATTTTACCCCTCTGACATACCTCTGACTTAAGTAGGTAAAAGTACTTACAATAATTACCGCGTTAGGTGAACTGAGAGTTGTATTTGGTTTTTATGTTGCACCCCTCGAGAAGTCACTTTCATGATTTGCTATTTTCAGAACCTCTACGGCTTTCGCTCTCAACTGTGTTTTGAAAATTTGCACTTCTGTTGTTTGGTTGCATCATTCAGGTTTATCGAAACATTGTTCCATTTTTCATTTGTTTAAGTTTTATCTTCTTAAGGTATGTAAGTTATTGTTTCATGTTCATTATCCATGCTTTTGAAATACTTAAATGTTGATCAGATGCATGCATCTTATAGTTCAACTTTGTATATATCAACGCATTTTATACATTAAGCTTTGTATATACTAAATGCATTTTGTATAGACTGAATGCATGGTTATGAATAGTTGATTTGTGTTTCAAGATGTTGATAGATGATTCATTATATATTTATTTAATTTATATATATATATATATATATATATATATATATATATATATATATATATATATATATATATATATATATATATTTTCCAAACTTTTAAAAATTAAATATTTTGTCAAGTCTATAATAAATAAATAAATAAAATTAAACTAACGGAATTCGAATGTCGGTATATAAATATAAACTTTAAATAAAAAAATAGTTTACTAACCAGACTTCCATTATCGATATATAATTTTATTTAATGTAGTTATATATAATGTAAACAATTTAAAATTAAATAATTAATACATAAATATAAATAAATTGAAATTAAATCTTATAAATAAAATCAAATAAATAAATAAAAACATTAAAAGCTAACAAATAATAAATAAGTAAAAATAACTTGAAAATAATTAAATAAAATTAATCTAGATATTATAAAGGAAAATATTTTAAACAAAAATTTATTATTATTAATTAAAAATTAACAAAGTAAAAATAACTACAAAAATTAAATTAGTAAAATTTTATTTAATGTACGTATATAAAATATAAATAATCTAAAATTAAATAATTAATACATAAATTATAAAACAATTGAAATTAAATCTTATAAACAAATTAAATAAAAAAAAGAAAATTAAAATCACCAACCGTACTATGAATGCCGGTTTAAAAAAAAACTAATTTAGAATTTCGTTAAAGGCTTAACTGGACTGCGATTGCCGATAGACAATTCCATAACCAGGCTTCGAATGCCAGTATATAAAGAAAACGAATTTCGAATTTCGTTAAATCACTTAACCGGACTTCAAATCCGTATGACACTGTTCACCGGGTTTCGAAAGCCGGTTAAAGATCTTACCAGGTTTTGAAATATGAAAGAATCCGTGATTTCACAGTAGATGCAGAGAGAATAGTTTTTTAAACTTTTATTGCTGAATAGTCAAAGGATTCGGAGGAGTACTATAGAAAATTTAAAATTTTTGGAGGTGTAGTAGAATTCTTTGGAAGTGTAGAGAGAAGCCCCCTATTCCCAATTAGCACTCATGATGAATTGGGCCTTAATTGGCGCTTTGAGGAATTGGGCCTTGTTGCTGGGTCCAATCTTTCTAAAACATTTTGTTAATGTTTTCTTAGGCATGTTTGTATTCTTTGTCTCTTTCCCTCTTTTGTGTATAAAAAAAAAAAACCTTTTACTTTCATAATTAGCCTCTTTTGTTTCTTACTCGTCTTGCTTTCTCCATTTCGTCTCTCCATGTGCACAAACATTCACCACTTTTGCTTGACATTTGCTCTTCTGCTAACGAAATTAGGTTTTTTAAGATTATTATCTTTTCCTTAATCTAAATTTTTCATTTTCACCCACAAATCTAATTTTCTAAATTCAAACAAAGTATAAGTGTAGTGAAGCTGCGAGTGTCAAGCGTTCGAGCTCCAACATAAACCACTATGTGATTCTAAGAAGTTTGAAATATGGGTTAAATATGTTTTTGGTTCTTTAAATTTCAATAAAATTTGGAATTAGTCCTTTTTCAAATTTCTTGACTAATTTAGTCATTCATCTTTAAAAATGTGTGAATTTAGTCATTTTAACCAAATTTTGTTAAGTTTATCTGACGTTTCAAGTGCATTTCATGATAGTATTTGAATTGTTTACACCGTTTGACACACTTTAGCTTCAATGTTAACTCAAATATTATCATAAAATGTGTTTAAAATGTCAAATAAACTTAACAAAATTGGATAATAAAGACTAAATTCACACATTTTTAAAGATGAATGACTAAATTAGTATAAAGTTTCGAAGATGACTAATTTCAAAATTTACTTAAACTTAAGAAACTAAAATCATATTTAACCTTTTAAATATGTTTTTAGTCACATGTTTATTTTCATTGCTTTTGGCGGTACCTAACTTTTTGTTTTGTCACATGTTTATAATGCACATTGAACATTGTAATATTGTAGAATAGGTTTAATTATGTCTTTGGTCCCCATTTTGGAGTCAAAATCTCAAAATGGTACCCAAATTTTTAAAAGTCTCAAAATGGTCCCCTTTTTTGTTGAAACGTCTCATGTTTGCCCTTGCCGTTAAGTCAAGGTTGACGCCGTTAGAGGGAGTGCCACATGTCAGTTCCTCGATTTTTTGATTTTTTTTACTAATTTTTTTCTAATTTTTTTTTTGAATTTTTTTAAA
>Ga0209589_1006200_pt1 | contig 19911 bp, 15 predicted proteins | sample CowpeawhiteBW_FD_187525 | JGI IMG/M metagenome (GOLD analysis project Ga0209589, IMG submission 187525) | Root nodule microbial communities of legume samples collected from California USA - Cow pea white BW (SPAdes) (version 2) | ecosystem: Host-associated > Plants > Roots > Nodule | place: USA... | reverse complement strand
ATATATATATATATATATATATATATATATATATATATATATATATATATATATATATATATATAAAAGGACAATGTAAGGGAATATTTTCTGCTGAAGATACCATGCTCTTTAGTGTCACAATACGTATAAATACGTATAAATTAATGCTACTAACGTATATACTCTAACTAATAATAATCAATAAACAATGTTGAATAGTGAGTTAAATAACATCAAACTCAAGAATTTGAGTTCAAAACAATAATATTTTCTTGGGAGACAGATCAATTAAACCATGTTAAGCAACCCTGCCCAACCATAAATATATGTATCTGTTAAAAAACATATGCAATTTTAGTAATTTGAATGGAGTTAATTTAACTTTAAGCACTTTTGATAATTCACTCAATTAATCCACCACTCGTTGTTTTAATGACACAAAAAACAATGATTATAAAGATCCATAATATATTTTTTAGTTAAATATGATTTTATTTCTTAAACTTATTTCCTAAATTTATGTAAAATTATATTTGTTTTTAATTATAATTAATTATTTTAATATGAAATACATATTAACAAAACATTATATTTTAATTATGTAAAATATTTTAATATGTATTTAAAATTATAATGTATAGAATTACTTTTAAACCATATTTTAATTATAATTAATTATTTTAATATGAAATACATATTAACAAAACATTATATTTATTTATTAATATTCATTTTCTAGAGTAATAAAATATATTTATAAATTTTTAATTATTATATGTTACACGATAATTTATTTAAATTATACGATAAGATTAACCGATTAAATATAGTACAACATTAATTATGTTTGTTTTTAGTAGACTTTCTCTGCGCTTTTGTCGTTATGATTTTGGAAAGTTACGGAATAAAGTTATCTTGACTTTCGTGCCTTGTCATCTCCTTGAAGATCTCTGAATGCCTGTGTCAGTGTTGCATCTTTCTAGAATACTGTTTTCAACATAGCTGTTACAATTATACAGACTGATTATTACATTCTTATAATTTAACTCACAACTTCATGAATTAATACTTTATTATAATTTTTTATTACATTTATTTTTATTCTGTTTATTTTTATTATTTTAATATAATATTTTATTATAAAAAAATAGTGAATTGAATGTGGGATTGAATGGGAGGGTCAAACGGTGTTTTTTGGTAAAAAAGAAGAACAAAAGAGAATTAAAAGAGAATTAATGGGGAATTAAATGGGAGGGTCAAACAATCTTTTCCGTGTAAAAGAAGAACAAAAGTAGACAAGATAATTAATAGAAAGAGACATTTATTCACATGGGCATGCAAACTTTACTCTCGTGACCAAATGCTTCCATGGTTGGTCACGTAAACTTCTCACCTCCCACCTTATAAATACACAACCTCTTTCTCTTTCAAATCATACTATCCACCACTATTTCCTTGTCTCTGCAAACTCTGATACATAGATACTGTTTAGACTAATGGCTTCGGCACTTGCAGGGGATGATTTGGTGGCATCGGTGAGCAGTCGCCGGAGCTGGACAACGGGAAGTTTCAGGGAGGCGTGGATGGCGCCGCCCGACGTGTTTAACGTGAGTGGTCGCCACACGCACGTGGACGACGAGGAAGACCTCAAATGGGCCGCCATACAACGCTTGCCAACTTTTGAACGCATGAAAAAAGGCGTGCTCAAGCACGTGCATGACGATGGAAATGTGGTGGTCGATGAAGTCGATTTTTCCAACCTCTGCTTACCCGACAAGAAGCTCTTGATCGACAGCATACTCAAGATTGTCGAGGAAGATAATGAGAAATTCCTACGCAGACTTAGAGATAGAGTCGATAGGTGCATGGCTAATGTTATTAGTTATACATCGCCGTTTCTCTCTGTCATTTTCATTATTTTCTGACCTGGTTTGTTCTTGTTTTATTGTAGAGTGGGGATTGAACTTCCGAAGATCGAAATTCGGTGCGAGAATTTATCTGTGGAGGGTGATGTGCATGTTGGGAGTAGAGCACTCCCTTCCCTGCTTAATGTTACTCTCAATGCTTTTGAGGTACTTCTTTGTTTCTAATCCAACACTTTTGTTCTCTGATTCAAAAACTAGCTGATTTCTGCATTGGATTTCAGTGTTATGGCTACTGCTATAACATACTAATGCTTTGTCTGATTATCTTGTTTACACACGCAGAGTGTTCTGGTATTATTTCACCTTGCACCGTCAAGGAAGAGGGAGATTCAGATTCTTAAAGATGTTAGTGGGATCGTTAAACCGTCAAGGTAGTTATATCAAACGTTTCCCTAGAATAAGTGAAAAACGTTTTCAGAAGTTCTTAGAATTCTAATGATTTTTTTTTTAATATACCTGATAACGAGTCGTTATCGATCCGATGCCTACAGAAGTTTGGTTTTACAAACTTCACTCTAAAAATATTTAATCCCATGATATGACCAAAATAGTTCATATAACTAAGAGACAAACCTTACCCTTGATCTAGATTTATACTGAAAAAAAAATCCAAATTTGCTTTCAAAGATGGATTGATCTTGATTGTGATGTATTTAGAATTGTTTTCTCCGGAAAGCCAAGTTCTACAAAGGGAAAAAATACATTTATGAACCTTTTTATTAGTTGAGGGTGGATGTTGACTCCCAGTTGCATCCGAAAATTTTATGATTTTTTTTTATTTGACTTATTTTATTTGGTGTTTATCTAAGGTTGACGCTCCTTTTGGGACCTCCAAGTTCTGGGAAAACAACACTGCTTTTGGCACTTGCAGGGAAGCTTGATCGTCATTTAAGGGTTTGTTCTCATTTTTCTGTTTACAAATCAGTTTACTTCGATCATACATCATATCATGTGTATGTTTTTTAATATGAAGTGAGCTCTATGTTGAAATGTGATCAGGTATCTGGGAAAGTCACATACTGTGGGCATGAGCTTAATGAATTTGTTCCACAAAAAACCTGTGCTTATATTAGTCAACACGACATTCACTTCGGAGAAATGACAGTGAGGGAGACATTAGATTTTTCAGGACGTTGTCTGGGTATTGGCACAAGATACCATGCATTGGTGGAACTGTCGAGAAGGGAGAGAGAAGCAGGAATAAAGCCAGACCCTGAGATTGATGCATTCATGAAGGCTACAGCATTATCAGGTCAAAAAACCAATTTGGTAACAGATTATGTTCTCAAGGTTGGTGTCTCCACTATAAATTATAAACATTCTGTGTATGATTTTAATTTACCCTCTTTTATGTAAGTTGTCATCTATTTTATTCTGACAGATACTTGGGATGGATATTTGTGCTGACATTATGGTCGGAAATGATATGAGAAGAGGCATATCTGGTGGACAGAAGAAGCGAGTAACAACAGGTTAACTTTTTGTTAGTAGATGCACCACCAAGAAAAGAAAGTTTTACTCTCACACGATATTGTTAAACATTTAAACTAGTTCATGTAGTATGCTAGAGGTTAATTCCTTAAAAATATATGTTTTTCAAAGGTACTCACTTCAGTCTTTTAGAATGATGGTTTCTAAATAAGCATATTTGATTATCCATTAGTTTATAATATCTATTTTAATTGTAAATGGATGCAGGGGAGATGCTGGTAGGACCAGCAAAGGCACTATTTATGGATGAAATATCAACAGGGTTAGACAGTTCCACCACATTCCAGATATGCAAGTTCTTGAGGCAAATGGTTCATATAATGGATGTAACCATGGTGGTTTCTCTTCTACAACCAGCACCAGAGACCTTTGAACTCTTTGATGACATTATCCTACTTTCAGAAGGTCAAATAGTGTACCAAGGTCCACGTGAAAATGTGCTAGAGTTCTTTGAACGCACTGGTTTCAAGTGTCCTGAGCGAAAAGGAATTGCTGATTTTTTACAAGAAGTGACATCCAAGAAAGACCAGCAACAATATTGGTCAAGAAGAGATGAACCTTACAGATATGTTTCAGTTCCTGAATTTGTGGAAGCCTTTAATTCCTTTGACATAGGAGAGGAACTCGCTACTAAGCTTGGGGTACCCTACGATAAGAGCCGAACCCACCCTGCTGCCTTAGTGAAAGACAAGTACGGCATAACAAACTGGGAGCTATTGAAGGCGTGTTTTTCAAGAGAATGGCTGCTTATGAAGCGCAGTTCTTTCGTTTATATATTCAAGACAGTACAGATAACAATCATGTCTATTATTACATTTACTTTGTTCCTTAGAACAGAAATGTCAGTAGGAACATTTGAAGATGGACAGAAATTCTTTGGAGCATTGTTCTTTAGTCTAGTAAACGTGATGTTTAATGGGATGGCAGAACTATCTATGACAATTTCTAAGCTTTCTGTCTTCTACAAACAGAGGGATTTCAACTTCTACCCTGCATGGGCATTTGGTTTGCCTATTTGCCTTCTCAAGATCCCTCTGTCCTTTATGGAATCAGGGATATGGATTATCCTTACATATTACACAATTGGATTTGCTCCTTCTGCAAGCAGGTAATTAACACGAGTTTACCCTTTTGGCATTGGAAAGCAACTTAAATCAAATTTTCAACTTTCCTAAACTAGAATGGTAAAAATTTATTAATCCAAACTTTTCCCTTTGTTTCATCAGATTTTTCCGATCATTCTTGACGTTCTTTAGCGTTCATCAGATGGCTCTCTCTCTATTTCGGTTTATTGCCGCAGCTGGTAGAACACTAGTTGTTTCTAATACACTGGGTACCTTAGCCCTACAATTGGTATTTGTGCTTGGAGGTTTTGTTATTTCCAAAAGTAAGTCGTCGACACTTCTTAATTTTGGATGAATCTTTTAGTTTAGGTGAAGCTTTAGTAAGATCAAATGTTGTAAACTTTTTGAATTCTTCTTTTTTAGTTCAAACTATTGCAACATGTTTTCTTTTGGTGTTTGTAGATGACATTGAGCCATGGATGATATGGGGTTATTATTTATCTCCTATGATGTATGGTCAGAATGCCATAGTAATGAATGAATTCCTAGACAAAAGATGGAGTAAAGTAAGAATTCAATTTTCTCATAGCTTGGTTATATACTTGCAGACATCAAGATAAATTTGTTTCAGGCGTTAGTTAATTATATTCTATGAACTTTAAGCATTGTTAAACATCGTTTATCTTTATCTTTTACAGCCGAATACAGACTCTAGAATTGATGCACCTACAGTTGGAAAGGCGCTTCTCAAATCTAGAGGCTTCTTTACAGAAGAATATATGTTTTGGGTCTGCATTGGAGCCTTGCTTGGGTTTTCTATTATCTTCAACATCTTATTCATTTTGTCTTTAACTTATCTGAATAGTAAGTTACACCCTTTTTATTTCCAAAGTCTTTAATTTAGTAAAATTTGCACCTTTGATAAATACCTTTAATGCCAACCAAATTTTCAGCTTTTGGAGATTCAAAAGCAGTCATCTCGGATGAAGGTGACGAAAAGAAGAAGTCTTCCTCTAAACAGCAAACCCTTGAAGGTTCTCAAATCTTTCAACCAAGTGCATCTTATTGTTATTTAGAAAAATGTGTAGTTGCATGTTGTTCTCGTGCAACTCAGTGACAGACACCTTTTCTTTCGCGTTGCTAATTCTTGTGAAAATAGCAGGTACAGAAATTGCTACATCTTCGAACCAAGAACCAAGAAGAGGAATGGTTCTACCTTTCCAACCTCTTTCACTTGCCTTCAACCATATAAGCTACTACGTAGATATGCCTGCAGTAAGTCACTGAGTTCTAGAAAGTGCTTTCACTTCCGTACATGACAGATTAAATATAAAGCCTCTTTTTCAAATCTTATGTCATATTAAGTGTTCTTATAAATTTAATGCTTTTATATGTTGATCAAAATTGTCATAAATAGTTAAATTTAATTCAAGCCTGTTCATTTTACTTCATAGTAAATGTTCTGTTTTTGATCTATATTACATCAGGAAATGATGAGTCAAGGAATCCAAGGTGATCGACTTCAACTGCTACAAGATGTTAGTGGTGCTTTTAGACCAGGCATATTGACAGCACTTGTGGGTGTTAGTGGTGCTGGGAAAACAACCCTTATGGATGTATTAGCTGGAAGAAAAACAGGTGGGTACATCGAAGGAAGTATTAGCATCTCAGGCTACCCAAAGAACCAAGCAACATTTGCTCGTGTCAGTGGTTATTGTGAACAGAACGATATTCATTCTCCACATGTTACTGTATATGAATCACTAATATTTTCAGCATGGCTTCGCCTCCCTTCAGATGTAAATGCACACAAACGAAAGGTGTGTGGGGGATAAACTAAAAAATCATATTTTCTCGGCCATTATGAATAAAGTAAATTTTTAACGATAATATTTTTAATTTTGTTCGGTGACACAGATGTTTGTTGAAGAAGTTATGGAATTGGTTGAGCTTAAAGCCATCAGAAATGCAATTGTGGGTCTTCCAGGAGTAGGTGGTCTATCAACAGAACAAAGGAAAAGGCTTACCATTGCTGTGGAATTGGTTTCCAATCCTTCAATTATCTTCATGGATGAACCAACATCTGGTCTTGACGCTAGAGCTGCTGCTATTGTTATGCGAACTGTGAGAAATACTGTAGACACAGGGAGAACCGTTGTGTGCACAATTCATCAACCAAGTATAGACATTTTTGAAGCTTTTGATGAGGTAGTGTGGACTGTATAGACTATATAGAGTGTGTATGTTATTTCTTTGGAAGAATATTGCATGTAACTTTGCTTATTTTGTTACTGTAGCTTTTGTTGATGAAAAGAGGAGGACAGGTTATCTATGCCGGACCTCTTGGACGCCACTCACATAAGCTAGTAGAATATTTTGAAGTGAGTTTGAAGCATTTCAATGTGTATATTGTCTTTGAGATCGACCTTAGCTAGCTTCATACTTTTTCCAGCACTGGCTCCTCTTATTTTAATCAGAAAATGTTTCATATAATTATATCTACTGTGCATAAATTTCAGGCTATCCCAGGTATTCCAAAAATCAGGGATGGTTACAATCCTGCCACATGGATGCTTGAAATCAGCTCTACTTTAGTTGAGGCTAATATTAATGTAGATTTTGCAGAGATTTACGCTAAGTCTACCCTATACCGGTATGATTTTTCATGCTATAGTTATGTTATTTTTGTTAGTGTTTGAGTTTATTCTTTGTTCTGTCTTTGTAACTGTCTATTTTCTGTGTACTTTTCTTCAGGAGGAACGAGGAGCTTATTGTGGAGCTTAGTACTCCAACACCAGATTCCAAGGACTTGCACTTCCCAACCAAGTATTCCCAATCGTTTTTTGTTCAGTGCAAAGCTAACTTCTGGAAACAATATTGTTCTTACTGGAGATTTCCTCAGTATAACCTTGTCCGATTCCTCATGACAATACTCGAGGGGTTGATGTTCGGCGTGATTTTCTGGCATAAAGCCCATAAAACGTATGCTATCAAACTTGCCTATTAAGTCATGGTCTTTCACACCAAAATTTGCATTTCAAGTTACTATTCATTTTGATGTTTGTCTAACAAATTTTGATGGCAGGGATAAACAACAAGATTTAGGGAATCTTTTGGGAGCCATGTACGCGTCTGTGTTGTTTCTGGGAGCCATGAATGCTACATCAGTACAACCAGTTGTTGCCGTTGAAAGAACTATCTTCTACCGTGAAAGAGCAGCAGGGATGTACTCTGCATTGCCCTATGCATTTGGTCAGGTACAAAAGCAAAGAAAGAGCAACATAGAGAAACCCTTTGAGAAATTTAACAGAAGACTAATAAAGACACTTAATTGATTATGCAGGTGGCAATAGAGGCAATTTATAATGCAATTCAAACAACCATTTATTCTCTTCTGATTTTCTCAATGATTGGGTTTGAGTGGAAAGCAGCAAACTTCTTTTGGTTGTACTACTACATGTTCATGTGCTTTATGTACTACACATTGTATGGGATGATGGTTGTAGCATTGACACCGGGTCACCAAGTGGCTGCCATTTGCATGTCCTTCTTCATGAGTTTCTGGAACTTGTTCTCTGGCTTTGTCATTCCTAGGATGGTAAGCGATTATTATTCATAAGTTAATTTTCTGTTTTTTTCATAGAAAGCTAATTTTGTTTGTCCTAAATGTTACACAGCAAATTCCTATTTGGTGGAGATGGTATTATTGGGCTTCTCCTGTTTCTTGGACACTGTATGGTCTAATTACCTCACAACTAGGTTACAGAAGTGCAGAATTGGAGATACCAGGTAATGGAACCATGGAACTGAAGGAATACCTGAAACAAAACTTTGGTTATGAGTATGACTTCCTTCCGGTTGTTGCTGCTGTTCATGTCGGCTGGGTTGTCCTCTTCTTGTTCGTTTTTGCCTGTGGCATCAAATTTCTTAATTTCCAAAAAAGGTAGAATTAGCAAAGTCATAGCAGTTTTTATTATGTCCAATCAATATAAGAATTAAGATAATGAGTATGTAGATAGGTGAGAAAGTAGTTTAAAATGACAGTAGTTTTTTTACCTTTGAGAACACTGAGTATTTGTTTCACTTCTATTAATAATTTTATTAATAATTGCTTAAAATTGTCGTGGCTCTACCAACGTGTGCTTCCTTCAATTTATATGAAAAATTCATTCAGTTATTGCGATCGCATACTTATTTTTATCCCCGTTGGGTAGAAAGGAGAGAAAGGAGGGAAAATAAATAACATAGATTGTTGGTTTTTTTTCCTAACGTAGTCCAATATGCCTCATAATGATATAAATGGGTAAATTTTAAAAAAAATTTGAAATTGGGCAAATCGTGCCCTCCACACGATTTTATTACAAAAAAATCGTATCCAAAAACGATTTTTCAAATTTAAATAATCAAATTCTGAATTATTATACTTCTGTACATTTATAACATTCTATGCCTCCATTTCACACATCTACACTCTAAAAGTTTTATTATCGTCTTTCATTCAAAATTAAAATAAGAAAATAAAAGTCTTAACAAAATTGTCTCCTGGTCAACATAAAATAACGTTGATTATTGAACAAAAGGCTTTTGATTTTGTTTTCTTTTCATGGGTTGCGGTAAGTCTTGCAAAATAAATGAAGTTATTTGAATTATGTGAAAAAATAACGTGAAAGAAAAATTGGTACCATACAGCAAAGAAAGAAAAAACGTGAAAGAGAAGTGTGGGTTGTGATTGCAGAGTTCATTGTCAACTATGTCCCTTTAACACAGAAGCACCTTAAGTCTCAACTGTTACAATAAATGTTTTGGGTATTGGGCTCTCTCGTAATCGATTATAATCGATTACAGAATCTTACTTTTGTAATCGATTACATCCCTCGTAATTGATTACAATAAAATCATACGGTCCCAATATGATTTCAAGTTTAAAATCGTTTTGACATCTCACGATTTCAGAGATTGGCTAGAGAGGACACAATTTCTTCATATTTAAAATTTGCCAATTTTTGTAATTATGGAGACCAAGTTAGTAAAAAAATTTAAATTATTTGAATTAAGGAATATTTTAAAATATATATTTTCTGTATAAATTAAGGAATATTTTAAAATATATATTTTCTGTATACCTATTTTTATGCGACTAAACAATTAAAAATTTAATTTACTTTCTAATTTATCTGACTAACATACATTTTTCGATTGACATAGTTTAGATTCCTTTTTTCCCAAGTAATCACTTAGAGTTTTTTTAGCTAACATAGGTTAAGTTAATTTTTCGATTGATATTAGTCCTAATTTCTTGTTATGATATTTTTTAGTCAATGGTAATCAAGTTTTTTTTATTTATTAATAAGAAGTATTCTTGGTTGCTGAGATCATGTTTCTGTTATTATAGACCATGTTTATTTTTAATAGACGTTAGTCAAGGTGGTTTTTTTATAATGTCGATGGAGTTATATTTTTTTGGCAAACATCCACACAATTTTTTTAGTTAACGTTCGTTGTGGTTACTTTTTGATTGATTTTTGTATGAATTATTTTTCAATAAATAAGAAAAATGTTATTTTTCATCAAAGTTGGTCAACATTTTTTTTAATTGGATAGAGAAAATCTTTGATCAAACTAGACAAGGATTTATTTTTGTCAATGTTGTTAGAATTTAGAAGAGTAATGTTTAAGATAACAAACTATATAGATTTAATTACTCTAATTATTGTAAAGTTTGTTTACATGTCATATAATTCTATAACTTACAAAATACTAAATTTATATTTGTTTTTATGCAAATATTTATAACAATCAAGTTCACATTCAATTGAATACAATGATTGTTTAAATTGAGTAAGATGTCATCTACACCTTTTTTGTTTTTATCAAACTCTATTCGTTATTGAAAACGAGAAATAACCTAGTGAGAAGCCGGAGAGTTTAAACGAAAAATAACTTAGTGAAAAATTGGAGAGTTTAGGTTGTAGATAGTATAAAATAATAATGTTTATATCTAAGTTTTTCTTTTAATTTCCTTTTACATCTTGATATTTCTAATTTTGATTGTATCTGCTGAATTAAATACAGTCAATTAAAAATAATTACATAATAAATTCTTAAGATACAAAGAGAATTAAATAAGTTTTAGGTTATTAATATATAATGAAATAAGTTTTACTTATCAGTATTCATTATGTTGATATAAATGTTCAGGGATAATATGCACTAGATATCTTTTTTACTCGTAATGACGTGTCACGATGAAAAAGTATATACATAAAAGCAAGTTGTGAGACCAAATAAGTGTATACGTATAAATTAATAATTTAGAAACCAGAAAAGAATTTGGTAATTGTAGTATTTTAATCAATAACATATGTGTTTGAAGTTGGATACTTAATGAAATTTTAAAAAGTATTTCTAACATAATTCACATATTTTTATGTGAAAAAAAATAAATAGAGTCTTTAAATGAAGTTTTGATATCTAAAACTTAAAAACCTTGTTAAATTATTCCAATAATGTCTTTGTTGTGATTTATAAGAAATTTACCTAAATTTTAAAAATTAGGAATATTGTTAATTTTTTGCCGACAACTTTTTTATTTAGTGGTAATTTATTCCAATGCTCTCTCTGGATATAATTTTATTTAATCTAAAATGAATTTAATAAAGGTTAGTTATATTATTATGATTTTCTAAAAATCGTCAGAAAACGTTGATTTCGAAAATTAAATATATTAGCATTTAATATAATCTCTATTAAAACAATTTATTATTTTCATGATAAAATTTATAAGGTGTTACTATCATGTTTAAACGAAATAAATTTAAAAGTCGTTTACTTTTGATATTGTAATTATTATATATCAAACGAACAATCTCAGCAAAATAAAATCTAAATCAACAGTAATCGATATTTAATAACAAATTATCCTTGATTTGAACGTCTCACGTAATGGAAAAGGTAAAACTTTTAGTTTTTCTTACAAAAGTGAAATATTTACATGTTCAATTAATACAAACTAATTATTTTGATGTGCTTTTTAAGTTAATATTACAAAAATTAAAATCTTTCATGTCGATTTCTGATTGAATTACAGTGAAAAATGTTGTATTTGTTAATATATGTTCTATTTGTTAATTTCAAGAGTTTTTATTATAGTTTGTGGCACATATATTACGTAGAAATTAATTACATACTAATTTTATACCAAGAACATTAAAATTTGAAGAAGTTTTTCATTTAATATTAGTGATTTGTATTTTGACCAACGGAGATTACGATGTGAGTGTTAAAAAATATATTTTAAATTGTAGGATAAAAAAAAATCGTATTTTAGATTATGTATTTCGAAATACAAATTTTTTATTTTAAATTGTGTAATCCAAAAATATATTTTTAGGAAGAAAAAAAAAGGCGAAAAGTAGAGGACATAGAGGAAGAAGATGCATTAAGAAGATAAGGGTAAATAGATTATTTTACAATTCTATAGGAATGCAGTTTAAAATGTATGGAGGTGTTTGAAGAAGTTTCTCGTCCCAAATTTCCGAAGGAGAGAGATTAGGACAAATTCATTGAAAATTTCTTCTTGCACCCTACCAATTTCTCTTGTACCCTATCATTTGGGATTATATTTTTCGGAACTCACTAAATCAATTCTAGAAACATTTTTCCAAAACACAATCACCAGACACTCATCCCTTTTGTTCCAGAAAAATGTTTTCCAAATTGATTCAGTGCATTTCACAAAATAAAATCCAGAATGATGTAATGCATTAAGAAATTTGATAGATGCAAGAAATAAAGAAAAGTTGATAGGATGCAATAATTTTAGGCGCAAGTGATTTAAAATTAGTGTTTATTAAGAAGCCCAAAACTAACAAGTAAGGCCTTTTGTTCTTGCATCTCCATGCTTACTATCTACACTCCCATACTACTAACAAATTAGGGATGACAATTTGGGGCGGGCCAGACCCACACAAAAAAATGCGGGATGGTTGGAATGTTGAACCCGCTGGTCCACAATGACCCATCTTGTATAGTTCAGCAGCACGCACGGGTTAAAGGTCGGGCGGGGCAGACAGGTTGGCCCACTGTCCCACTTACAAAATTATATGTTATCAAATTTTTAGTTCTCACACCATTCATCACGTTGTTTCTTTAAGTTCCTTTTATTATTATTATTATTATTATTATTATTATGTTTATGTATACTTACTGTATATAAGATAATGATTTTAGTTCTTGAATATATAATATCTTTTTATGTATTTTTAGATACATGTTTTGTAAGGTAACATGTAACTATTGTACTTTAGCTATAATTTTCGTTGTTATTTTTCTTGTCTTTGATTAAGTAAATTAATTGGATTTATTTCGATAGAAAATGAATACCAATTATTATGAAAAAATAAAAATGTTTTTATTTTGCTCAACAACAAAAAAATATTTTCCTCATCACAAATGCGGGGTAGCCCGCGCCCGCGAATCAACTCATAAAATGAGACGGGCTAAAAAAGTAAACTCAATATTAAATTGTGGGACGGGCCAACCCAACTCGCACTTTGCATGCCTAAATTTGGGACAGACAAAAATGAGCCGGACCGCCCACTTTATCATCCCTACAATAGATTAAAATATCTTTCTCTTTGCACCACGTCACCACTATTGTTGCCTCTAACAAGAAGCAAGTCTTGTTCTAGAAATTTATTCGAGAAGGAATCGTACATATTATGAAAAACTTGTTATAGAAATATTGTTACAAGAGGTATTTCATATTTTTGAAAAACTTGTTCCAAAAAACTTATTTTGAAAGGTATCATATATATTCTGGAAAATCCATTCCAAAAATTTTGTTCCGGAAAAGTTCATTTTGAAATAAATTTTGTGTTGTGAAAATTTTATTCCAAAACTCCTATTTTAAAAATTCTGAAAACCTTATTCAAAAAAGATTTATAGAACAAAAAAAAAAACAGTTTTAGGAAGGGTAAAATAATTATTTAAAAAATTAAGATCTAAGAAGACAAAATGGCAAATAAAACCTAGAAGGGGGTTCGTTTGTCTTCCCAAAACACACGTTCATGCCTGATTTACCTGTTTCAGTTCCCAACTTCTGGAGTCCAACCTAGAAGACATCTTTCGCGGAGAGATTCTCTTTAGACAAGACAACTAATTAGAACATAGCTTACATTAATAAATGCATTATATGGATTTGATGGAAAACGTTGTCCATTGTAAATATTTACGATAATGATTGATAAGTTGCAATCCACTTGCTCATATGAACTTTGGCTTTGTTGTTTTTTAAATATTTGGTTCCAACCCAAGGAAGGAAAAGAAAAATAGTTGGCATGTGCTTCACAGTATATCGATATTGTCTTCATCGGGAACAAGTTTGGACAAAGACTTCTAAATAAAGGAATATAACAACTTACGTTGCATTCAATAAAGTATCAAAAGTTTTGCATTTGCATAATCGCTTAGCAAATCTAGCCACAGTGCATAATTTCAGGTTTCAAGATTTGAGGATTGAATACTAGGATACCACTCACATGATTCTTATTTTTCTACTATTCTCTTCACGCTACTCCAGATTTTGATTCCAAAATTATCATATTTTGTTCGTTGACTTTGGAAACGTGTGCGTGTGTGACTTGCGTTACTTTAAACTTTAATGTAAAGAGAGTTATAATTTTTAATAAACATCAAAATATAAACGAGTGCATATTTTCATATAAATTATTCATGATGATTAATCAAATGTCTTCTCATGTACACAATTTAAGGCATGGTTATATATGCACACAATCTTTAATCTTATTTAATTTATGTATGTCTCGTTATATGGATTCATACATGATTCATTTTAGCATCATGATTTCTTCCTTCTCTTCTGTTGGGTTTATATATTTCACATATGTGGGTTATAAGGTTACAGAAAGATTGTAGTTCTATACATATAACATTTATTTTACACATATAAGACATTTGAAATCAATTTTATCCCAAAATCTTAAGACAATGGTGTTATGAGTGAGTCTTTATTTTTATATAGTGTTTAACTTTATTTATTCTATCCCATGTGGAACTTTTGACTCAAACTTAAACTATTCCCAACAATCTTCCCTTAAGGTGAATTTTTTTTTTTCTTCATATGATATATTTTTCTTCAGGTGTATGATGACCCATTTTTTGTGTTATGGTTATAGGGTCAATCACCCTGAACCATTGATTCTGATACCATTGATGGGTTATATTATATGTTATAGTCATTGAAAGATTGTGATTATATATATATATATATATATATATATATATATATATATATATATATATATATATATATATATATATATATATAACATTAGTTTTATACAATAAGACATTTGATACCACTATTACCTCCAAAATCTTAAGGCAATTAAGACAATGGTGTTATGAGACTTTATTTTTATATAGTGTTTAACTTTGTTTGTTCTATCCAACGTGAGACTTTTGATTCACACTGGACTATTCCCAACGGCTTCCTATCCTTCTCTCCTTATTGTTAAACTTGTAAGTGAAAATAAAATTATTCTTCATCAAATTTGTTTTGCATAACATAATGATTCCATTTAGAAATAATATGTGAAATAATAAGATGAACCAAACAAATGATAAACTAACAACCACTAAAACCTTTTAACATGAAAAAAAAAATTACAGTAAAACTTTTACTAATAATAACTAATAAATGTATCACAAGTTCTTTTGAAACCTTAAAGTTGAACTCAAAATATTGTCTTCGATAGCATGGTGCATAACAATACAATAATTCCGGTGAGTATCTACTTAGACAATACACAAAACCAAATATATCATATAATTATATAAGATATTTCTCCACAAATTTACGAAAAATACATTGGTTTTTTTTTTCTTTTCTCTTTTTCTTGGTAACTTGTTTTCTTTTTTCACAAAAATCACTCAATTTTATATCTTTCTATCCCTTTCTAGAAAGTTTGATGCAAATGAATACGTTATTTTAAGTCACATAAATGAAGTAGTACCTTATAAAGAAAACATATTTTTTTAATTAAATCTTTATGGATCCAATAAATTAGTGATCAATGGAATACTTAATTCAAATAAAGTGGAATTTGGTGGCATAACCCATTAAAAGAAATCCTTAACAAGCGTTTTTAGTTAGAGCATGGTTGAACATAAAAATATTGGATTTTTATTGTTTTTTAGATATTATTATAATTTGGAAAAGAAACTTGATTACGTGCATTCCAGTTACAGCATTTGGATAACATAAAATAGAAGCATTTTCCTATATAGAACAAACGCTAGCTGGTTTTGCACAGTGTTGGAGCATCTGGGAAAGATTGGTTTGGCATCTCTATAAATCTTAAATATATTATATAACGCAATGTAAGGGAATATCTTCTGAAGATACCATGCTTATTATTGTCATAATACGTATAAATTAATGCTGCTAACATATATACTCTAACTAATAATCAATAAACAATGTTGAATGGTGAGTTAGCAGCACGCAGGTGTGAAAACACATCAAACTCAACAATTTCAGATCAAAACAATAATATTTTCTTGGGAGACAGATCGATTAAGCCATGTTAAGCAACCCATAAATATTTTATGTATCTGTAAACAAAATATGCAATTTTAATAATTTGAATGGAGTTCATTTAACTTTAAGCATTTTTGATAATTCACTCAATCATCCATCACTCGTTGTTTTAATGGCAACAAAAAAACAATTAACCCTTACTCGTCGTTTTAATTACATTTTAATGGCAACAAAAAAACAATTAATCCTTACTAGTTGTTTTAATGACATAAAAGACAATGATTATAAAGATTGATAACATATTTAAAGTTGTTTTAATGACATAAAAGACAATGACTATAAAGATTGATAACATATTTTTGGGTTAAATACGTTTGGTCTTAGAAAATTGAGATTGAAATTAAAATTTATAGAGCAGTAAAATATATTTATAAATATTTAATTATTATATGTTAAACATTACAATAAACATTCTCTTAAGTCCACACTCATTTAAGTCTAAATTCGCATTTGGAAATGAAATGATCAATAATTTTGTGACTTTATTTTTAGAAAAAAAATTATGTAAAATTATTTGACAACTATTTTCAATTTGTTCACGTGCGATTGTCAATTGATCATTGTGTAAGATGACCGAAGGGTGAAGAACATACCCTTAGTTTGATTTAACTAATTCGATCCGATAATAAATAAGGAGAATCTTTCAACCCATTCATATGAATAAAATAAAATAACAACTTCCTCATAATATATCTTTTATGTTTCATATCTCTCATATTTTCACAACTTCTACAAATTTCCGACACTCATAATATTTGATATTACAATTATACAATCCTACTATTCCATGTTGTAATATGACTCATCAAACTTCATAAATTCGCATCCCAATTAAATTCACATCAAACTCTCATATGTCAAAATATATTTAGGGTAATTTATTTAAAGTATATAATAAGATTAATTAATTAAATGTAATAAAATAATTATCTTTGTTTCTATTACGCATTCTCTGCGCTTTTCTCGCTTATGATTCGAGAGAGTTTACGGGAAAAGGTTATCTTGACTTTCGTGCCTTTTCATCTGGACTTTCGTTCTCTCCTTGAGGATCTGAATTCCTGTGTCAGTGTTTCATCTTTATAGAATATTGTCTTCAAGATAGCTGTTACGATTTTAAAGAGTGATGCATTCTTATTTTTCTCTTATAATTTAACTTACAACTTCATAAATGATTATTTATTATAATCTTTTATTTACTTTTTTTTTATATTTATATAATATTTTATTATAAAAAAACGGTGACTGAATTGACAGTAGAATTAAATGGGAGGGTCAAACAATGCTTTTCCGTGTAAATGGACAACTAATTAATTGAAAGAGACATTTGTTCAGTTCGCATGGAAATTTTTACTCGTGACCAAAAAGCTTCCATGGTTGGTCAGGTAAATTTCTCACCACCCACCTTATAAGTACAAAACCTTTCTCTCACAGCTCATACTCTCCCCCATTTCCTTCTCCCTGCAAACTCCACAAACAACCAACTACATGTCATTAAGATCCATGAGATACACACATATTTTTCATAACAACAACCACTAAGATATATAGATACTGTTTAAACTAATGGCTTCGGCACTTGCGGGGGATGATTTGGTGACATCGGTGAGCAGTCGCCGGAGCTGGACGACGGGAAGTTTCAGGGAGGGGTGGATGGCGACGCACGACGTGTTTAACGTGAGTGGTCGCCACACGCAGGAGGAGGACGAGGAAGAGCTCAAATGGGCCGCCATAGAGCGCTTGCCAACTTTTGAACGCATGAGAAAAGGCGTGCTCAAGCACGTGCTCGACGATGGAAAAGTGGTGCTCGATGAAGTCGATGTTTCCAACCTTTGCTTACCCGACAAGAAGGTCTTGGTCGACAGCATACTCAAGATTGTCGAGGAAGATAATGAAAAATTCCTACGCAGACTTAGAGATAGAGTCGATAGGTGCATGGCTAATGTTACTGTTCTATTAGTTCTATATCGCCGTTTCTCTCTGTCATTTTCATTATTTTCTGACATGGTTTGTGCTTGTTTTAATGTAGAGTGGGGATTGAAATTCCGAAGATTGAAGTTCGGTGCGAGAATTTATCTGTGGAGGGTGATGTGCATGTTGGAAGTAGAGCACTCCCTTCCCTGCTAAATGTTACTCTCAATGCTTTTGAGGTACTTCTTTGTTTCTAATTCAACACTTTTGTTCTCTGATTCAAAAACTAGCTGATTTCTGCATTGGATTTCAGTGCTATAGCTACTGCTACTATATACTAATGCTTTGTCTGATTATCTTGTTTACACACGTCAGAGTGTTCTCGGATTATTTCACCTTGCACCGTCCAAGAAGAGCGAAATTCAGATTCTTAAAGATGTTAGTGCGATCGTTAAACCGTCAAGGTAGTTCAAGCAAAAGTTTCACCAGAATAAGAGAAAAATGTTTTCAGAAGCTTTTAGATTTCTAATTATTTTTTTTAATATACCTGATAACCTGTTACTGATCCGATGCCTACAGAAGTCTAGTTTTACAAGCTTCACTCTAAAAATATTCAATCCCATGTCTAATAATGATATGACCAAAATAGTTCATATAACTAAGAGACAAACCTCACCCTTGATCTAGTTTTGGGGTAGATTTAGAATAAAAAATCCAAATTTGGTTTCAAAGATGGATTGATCTTGATTGTGCTGTATTTAGAATTGTTTTCTCTGGAAAGCCAAGTTCTACAAAGGGGAAAAATACTTTTATGAACCCTTTCATTACTTGAGGGAGGATGTTGACTCCCAGTTGCATCAGTCACTATATGATTTTTTCTTTTATCATACTTGACTTATTTTATTTGGTGCTTATCAAAGGTTGACTCTCCTTTTGGGACCTCCAAGTTCTGGGAAAACAACACTGCTTTTGGCACTTACAGGGAAACTTGATCGTGATTTAAGGGTTTGTTCTCATTTTTCTGTTTACAAATCAGTTTACTTCAATCATACATAAAATCATGTGTATGTTTTTTTAATATGAAATGAGCTCTATGTTGAAATGTGATCAGGTATCTGGAAAAGTCACATACTGTGGGCATGAGCTTAATGAATTTGTTCCACAAAAAACCTGTGCTTATATTAGTCAACACGACATTCACTTCGGAGAAATGACAGTGAGGGAGACATTAGATTTTTCAGGACGTTGTCTGGGTATTGGCACAAGGTACGAAGCATTGGTGGAACTGTCGAGAAGGGAGAGAGAAGCAGGAATAAAGCCAGACCCTGAGATTGATGCATTCATGAAGGCTATAGCACTATCAGGTCAAAAAACCAATTTGGTAACAGATTATGTTCTCAAGGTTGGTGTCTCCACTTTAAATTATAAACATTCTCTGTACGATTTTATTTTACCCTCTTGTATGTAAGCAGTCGTCTATTATATTCTGACAGATACTTGGGTTGGATATTTGTTCTGACATTATGGTCGGAGATGATATGAGAAGAGGCATATCTGGTGGACAGAAGAAGCGAGTAACAACAGGTTAACTTTTTGTTAGTAGAAGCACCACCAATCAAACAAAGTTTTAATCTCTCACGTCATATTGTTAAACATTTAAACTAATTCATGTTGTATGCTAGAGGTTCATTCCTTAAAAATATATATGTTTTTCAAACGTCCTAACTTCAGTCTTTTCGAATGATGGCTTCTCAATAAGCATTTGTAATTATCTAATAGTTTATGATATCCATTTTAATTGTAAATGGATGCAGGGGAGATGCTGGTAGGACCAGCAAAGGCACTATTTATGGATGAAATATCAACAGGGTTAGACAGTTCCACCACATTCCAGATATGCAAGTTCTTGAGGCAAATG
>Ga0209589_1006197_pt1 | contig 19922 bp, 5 predicted proteins | sample CowpeawhiteBW_FD_187525 | JGI IMG/M metagenome (GOLD analysis project Ga0209589, IMG submission 187525) | Root nodule microbial communities of legume samples collected from California USA - Cow pea white BW (SPAdes) (version 2) | ecosystem: Host-associated > Plants > Roots > Nodule | place: USA... | reverse complement strand
GCAAGGTATGTTCCAAGTGTCATTATTTTCATTTCAACTTAGTCCTCATATATGTCTATTTGTTTCAATTTAGTACCCAATTTATTTGTTTGAATTTTATTCAAATATTTTTTTTAAATGGAGAAATATTGTATCTCTCTTAAGAAAAAATTTGTTATTTATATAAATGTTATATTGATATTTGTTACTAAAAATGAGTTATAAAATTAAGTATTGAAATTTATATTAAAGTTAATGGTAAAAGTCATGAATAACGTATTTGTAAGTCATTTTTAATAACAAATATAAATATAACATTTATATAAATAATAAATTTGGTCTTGAGGGAGACACAATATTTCTCTATTTTGTAAAAAGATATTCAGACAAAATTTAAACAAATAAATTGGGTACTAAATTGAAACAAATAAACATATATGGGTACTAAATTGAAACAAATAGACACATCCATTAGTGCAGTAAGGACTTTTGGCACCGATTATTTTTTGTATTTTTGCCCTGGTTCCATAATCGAGGCATATTAGGGTGAGATCAAAAGGGCATGACTTTTGGCCTCAGGTGTGCGAACCGAAGCCAAAGCACAATCTGCAGTTTTTGAACCCTAACGACCATCTTCTTCACGCTACTACCATATACAGTTTTATCGACCACCGCAGCCTCGCACCAGTCCATTCAACCACCATGGAATCAACCAACCTGCAGCAGAACACGAACGACAATAGCATTGTCGACGCGAATATCGTGACAAACCACCTCTGCAACACGAGCATATCGAAAATCGTCGTCGCGAGAACGAACATGTCAGCGCCTGCATCGCGAGTTCAGCCTCACTGCGAGCTACCATTGAAATCACTTACACCTTGAAACATCATCTTGATGGTCATAGAAACCCTAATCGCGCCACCAAGCACCTACAATGAGCAAAACGCGCAACACGTTGTGGTGGCTCTGAATCGCGCAACAGAGGTTTGATTTGGGGATGAAGAGGAACAGTGTTGCGATTCACGATTTGGGGACCTAAATCAGACATATGGCCTCGGTTCAATTAATAATCGAGGCCTAAAGTGCATACTGCCTCGGTCCTATTCCACCCGAGGCCAAAAACTCTGCTGCCAATGGCATTTTTGAAATTTTGAGGTACTCTGGTGCCTTATAGGCTTCGGTTGCCTTTTAACCGAGGCAGAAAAGTCCCTATAGGCTTCGGTTGACTTTTGACCCGAGGCAAAAAAGTTCAAAAAATTACAAAAATGCCACTGCGTCCTTATATGCTTCGGTTCTGCAATAACCGAGGCCTATAAGGCGATGTAAAAGCAACAAATTGCACTAGTGATCTGAGAACTAAGTTGAAATGAAGACAATGACATTTGGCATGTACCTTGCCACGTGGCGATACCTTACCACGTGTCACATCAAGGATTTGACACGTGACAAAAAAAAATTTAAGAAAAAAATTCAAAAAAAAAATTAAAAATTAAAAAAATTCAAAAATCAAGAGGCTGACATATGGCAAGGTAGTTAACGTTGTTTGTGAAGACTTAACGGAGGGTACTACATTGATGCAATAATCAAAATTGGGTATTAAATTCAGACAAAGTTCAAAGTGGGTACCATTTTGAAATTTTCGAACCAAAATGGGTATGATTCGAGTAATTAAGCCTAAATAAGTTTAGTGACTAAAAGTGATAAGTTACTATAGTGACCAATTTAGATACCAATTTAAAAAATAAAAAATTATTGGTTACTAAAATAGTCACGGTTATAAATAAAAAATTATAATGGGTTACTAAATTAGTCATTATTTAATTAGAGACCAATTTAAAAACTAAGTCACTTTGGTAGTCAAAACCTAGGTAGCTAATTTTTAGTGACTAATTTCCTTTGGTAGCAAAAACCATTGTAGCTAATTTTAAAAACCAATTTAGTGACCAATTATATTTTTTTTATTCATAACAGTGACTATTTTAGTAACCAATAATTTTTTACTTTATGAATTGTATCAAAATTAGTCACTATAGTGACTAACAACTTTTGGTCACTAAAATTGGTTGCTAATGAAGCATTTTCTTATAGTGGCAACAAATAGTGTTCTCAGTTCTGAATTTGGTGATCATATTGACATTTGGTGATTATAATTTCAGCCATAAAATTAAAACAATTTAATTTTATTTGTAGTACTCTTTGATTGGTTTATAGGTGTAAAAAGGTCGGTTGATGGCCATTTAGAGTTCAAACTTGGAAACAAAAGTTCATAGTGTCATGAAACAAATGTGTCTTATAAGTTATCCTACAATGGCCATGAAACAAATGTACCAATGAATGACTAAATTAAATTATGAATTTTTGTGTTTTGTTCAATTTAGTTCTTATTTTAGTTAAATAATGTTCAATTTAGTCTTTGTTTAGTTAAATAATGTTAATTTAGTCCTTTTCATCATCCTTGACCCTTAACTTCATCACCCTTGAGACTCAACTTCATCACCACTTGAGCCTTCTAACTCTTAACTTCATCACGCCCTGAACCTCCACTTCGCCACCCTCATCGTCGTCTTTGTCAACTTCTGTAACACAACCAACCTAACTATTATCTCAACTCTCTAAATGTCCATGACAATAGCCAACAACTTCATTTAAATCATGTCATGACAAAACCCATACCACTTTATCTCCCAAACCCTAATTCCCCTTTTATCCCCAATTTCATTTCAAAATATAGTCATCATTGCAACAACTACATTCATTAGAGTGCCATGTAATAAAAAACTATCCACGTAACACAAACAATGTAACACCCCATTTAATTAATAATCGTAATTAAAGGAAACGCCACACCAAAATAGTATAGTAGCGCAGTCTTAGAGTTTCCACATAACGCCTTACAATAATCCAAGGCATACAATGATGCCAAACTAAACCAGATACAGAAATTTAACAGAATTAAAATGGAAGTTTAAAGGGCAGCCAATACATGGGCCGTGGCCCTAAAAGAAAGCCCAGAGTAGAAAAATCCAGCCTAGATGGCTAAGCAGCGGAGTCACCGTTCTTCTGTTGACCGCGAGGACCTCTCGCATCTGCTCCCATCAATAAATTGATGATCATCGCAAAAGAGAAGAGCCACATACAAGACAACCAGACAAACAAACAAGGTAAGCTAGAGTAAAATAGTTCATCAAATAGCAGCATGCCATTACACAATCCAAGCATTTTATATATCATCCAAACATGTTCTGACTTCTCAAACAATACACTAGACTCTGACTTGACTCATCCGGATACATATAGTCTGGTCGGATTCAGCGGATGCTTGCACTTGTGGTGAATACCTCTGCTCACCCCCGAGCTGTGTTACAAGTGTTACAATGAATCATTCCCACACACACAAGGTTAGTGTAACATCCCGTTAGGATATTATGAATTTAATAAAATAAAACAAAGGAATTAATTACATAATAATTAATAAAACCTCATTTCCCAAAACACGGGAAATTTAAAACTTTATTAATTTACCAAAAAGTCCATAAATACAAAACTGCAAGAGTAATCAAAATATTCCATGAGCCTGTACAACCTATTTCAAAAAAAACCAAGAAAACATAAAGAAAAAGATCCCACAATCATCCCCTCTCCGCAGCTAAGCCTCACCAGCTCCACCTGCATCATCACCTACTCACGTGTACCGCGTACATGATCATCGCCAAACACAAGCAGATAGGGTGAGCTAACAGATGAAACACATATAAATATACCAAACACATATATACATGTATAATCGATAAAAAATGATACATCAAAGACACAAACTCTTCCCTATACCGCATGGCCACAACCAAATATAATATCCTTTCATTTCCCACAGCACTTGCTCCATTCCCATCACATGGCCACTACCATGTACAGCGATGTGCCTCATGGAAGACTCGTTACCTTCCCTCCACATGGCCACCACCATGTATATTAATGTACATCAGGGAAACTCATTCTAGTTCGTCCACATGGCCACAACCATGTTAGCAGTGTTCTCATCTTCTATTAAGTATCTCAAGGCGCCTTGCTGCCACACCTATTGGCCACAACTGATAGAGCACGTGCAGAAACCATGTTACGGATCATACACCGTAACGCCAGGTGGAGTTCCCAAATACGAACATAGTCCGTAACGTCCCAGGATTACCAAACTTGTCAGTGAATCACTGAGGAGGGCAATCCATCCGGACCCATTCGTACTGGCCACAACCAGCACACTCACACCGGAACACTCGCCAACCCGAGCCACAACTCAAGGTTCCTCGTGTTCATTCGCTATCCTGAGCCACAACTCAAAGGAAGTCATTTTGGGCCACAACCCATAGAATGCCACGTGCTTAACCCTTATCCTGAGCCACAACTCAATGATACGTTCCGGGTCACAACCCATGGAACACCAACAAACTCACCATTGAGCTATCTTAGAAGCCTTATAGATCACACATCACCATTCAAACTTCAATCAATCCAATACTACAAATTTATTGCTTCTAAACCTATCATTCATCCATCCTTGGGCTTAAATTTCCATCTCTCACTTAAGCATTCCAGTTCATCTCGCTTAGGCTAGGTTACCTCGCCTGAGCGAACACCATACACAAAACCAACCACGAACCCTCGCTTAGGCGAGTCACACTCGCTTGGGCCAGTTCACGTTTTGCCCAACAACTCTCATCTCTCGCTTGGGCTGCGAGTTAAACCCCCATCAGAATGCTCTTCAAACTCTTGCTTAGGCGAGAGACTCCTGCCTTAGCGAGACGCATTTTCGCCTAAGAAACAAACCCCGCCTGCGTGAGATGCGCAAACAACACACTCGAGTCACACACAGATTCTCACTTGGGCAAGTCACACTCACTTGAGCAAGATGGTATGTCGCCCAAGATCAAATCGCCTCACCTGAGCGAATTGCTCGAGCATAGAGAGGTTTTTGAGTCCCTGCATGTCTCGCCAAGGCGAGCCTAGCTCGTCTGAGCGAGAATTGCAGGTTTTGGCACTAATTCACGCACACACACACTACACCAGAGACTCTAAACACGAATCAAAACATACCAATTCATTCAGCACCATTTCATTAGACATATGAGCAGATTTGGACTCGAAAATATGCCACAACCACCTTAACCTTGCATAATCACAGAATATACCGAACACAACCCCAATATATACATACATCTAGGTCAAATTCCAATGAAACAGTACCCAAAACCCACAACCCCAATTTCCCTCATGCGCAACACGAAATTCAAGCACAGCTTCATCAAAATCAATCAAAACAATGCAACTAAGATAGAATTTCGGGTTCAGCTCCCCTAACCTGGAATTTCATCGCTTAAAACTTGAATTTGGGAACCTTTCCGAGAACACCAACGCCCGCCACACTAACTTTTAGCAAAAAGAAAGTTAAATTTGAGTCCACAAAGGTTCGAACCCACACCATGCCAAAGCCAAATCACTACTAAACCATCAGGCCAACTCATGTTTCTTGTTTACACACACAATTCAAGCATTATCTCATACGAAATGTGGCCCAACATATTATTAAAACAATAATAACTAAATAACACACAATTGGCATACTTAGGACTCGAACTTAAGTCCTCTCACACAATCAAAGTACTCTCAACCATTTGAGCTAATACTTTTCCACATCATACATAACAGAATTTAATGTCATAAATGCACTACCTACCCGCATTTATTAATTAATTATTTATTTAATTAATTAAATTCTGCGGATCTTACAGTTAGCCCTTAATGAGTTTCAGGCCTTCTACTACTCTCACCACAAGAGTCAGTCCGTTCTAAGTGAGACTAACTGACTCCTTAGGGTGTCAGGATGCAACCTTACCTTGAATCCTTACCAGACCATATAGATGGGGCACCACCATGGACACCCACTAACAGGGGCCATGGAATTACGTCCCGACCACTGAAGCACGACCTTGAAATCTCACCTAGAGATTCCAAGGGATTACGCACTGACCACAGACCAAACACAAACCAACAACAAGAAACACTTATCATGCTCATAATATCATACCAACCTCTGAAATCAATTCTCATTCGTACCACATGTTGAATCCATACCACTGGTCATTCTCAAATCCATGAGTATAGGGCCTCATCTCATACCAATACCATGCCTCTTTAATTTCTAACCCACTCATTAGTTTCACATGCCAAGATCCCTCCATCACATCTATCCAATTTATAACCACAAATCATACCATGCATTTCATTTCACAAGCCTCATGCATCATACAGAATAGCTCATAAATCAAACCATCCAATTACCAATTGAAGAAAACACACAACCTGTAGCGGATCTCGCTCAAGCCAAGAGCCCTCGCTCAGGCAAGAGGGGTGCTCTCGCATAGGTGGTAAACCCTCGCTTAGGCGAGATCGTGATCAGTGCTGGGAGGTTCTCGCAGGCTCGCTTAGGCGAGCCCTGCCTCGCCTGAGCGAGACAACCTCTCGCCCAACAATGAGGTCCCTCGCTTGGGCTAAACCACAGCAGCGTCCCAAAGCTTTCACTCCTCCTCGCTTAGGCAAGTGGCTCTCGCCTGAGCGAGACAGTGCCTCGCTCAAAACCATAGCTCTCCACCTGAGTGAGAGTTCGCGAAACCCCTAGTTTGCTCCTACAAGTCTCGCCTGGGCAAGTTAGTCTCGTTTGGGCGAGAGTAATAGATCTCGCCACTATTTCTCCTACAATAGTCACATGTTCGCACCCAAATAACAGTACAAGGCAGTTCACACATTCAACACAATCATATAGTTCATACAACACCCAACAAACTCTAAATCAGCCAAAAATCATTCAAGACCCAAAACCCTAACTTCCCCGTACCTGGAAAAAGGTTTAGCAAGGACCCTGATGGCACGACCACGAGCACAACAACTCTAGGGATGAACTACAGGGCTGAAATAAAGGTGGAACAGAACCAGTAGATGGGGTTAAAAGAGGATCCTAGCTAGGAATATGAAAGGTGATTAAAGGGGGACCAGCATGAACTAGAAAGGGATACTTACGTGGAGCAACGAGTCCTCTTAGCTCAACGCAACAGTGGAAGCAAACCCTAGCAGAGAGGTTGACGACTGTAGTTCAAGGTTCTCTGAAATGAGTGGAAAGTGTGAGTTAGGGCAGACTATGAGTGGTTTTTATCCTTTGGGCCAACCTTTAGGCCCAACAGTTGTAAGGCAACCCTTAAAATATTAGGACAAAAAAAACTGAGCCTTACAAACAATGTCACTTTATACAATGTTGTGTTATAGATTTAAACGGTGTTGAGAAAAAGGACAAAATTGAACACAATTTAACAAAATACATACCAAATTAAAAAAACTTGACTAAAACAAGAAACAAAATAGTATTTAAACATTGTGAAAAATAAAAATTAAATTCAAAATAATATAAAAAAGTTGTGGCGGCTAAAAATAATTAACAGAAATAAAAATATTTCTGACAGTTTCTTAAATCACTAAATTGGAATGGCTAATAAAAAATAGCTCTTTTAGTCTTCAATGTAATTTTACTTTTATGTTTGTCCTCACAAATATATCACTTTGTCTTTAATTTATTCAAATATGTCAATTTTTATTTTAAATCTAATGATATATTTTGATGTCATCATCGTCCGTCACTTGACCAATTTTAGCAGAAACCAGAAACAATTTTAAACTACACGGACATAAAAATAAGAATAAAATGACATGGATAAAAATAAAAATAGATAGAGTCGGGGAAAAAACATTTAACTCTAACTAGGGTTTAAACAATGTGACAACCGTAATTGTTATGACTGCAAAATGCTTCTGAGATGTAGTTTGAGTTTTACACTATTGCTTCGGTCTTATGGTAATAATTTGTCACAGCTTAAATTATAAAATTAGATAACCAATAAATGACTGAATTGTTGAAAATTAGATGACTTTTCACATTTTTCACGAGTTTAGATACGCTAATTCGAAGTCAATATAAATGAAAAAAAAAATGCTTGTTTAATAATTACAACAAAATGATATTGATATAACGGTATATAAATTGATTAAAAATTAATTGAGGCGTTCGATGTTCTTCTAAATTGTATTATACTTTCTACTTCGTTCATTATTATAATTACCTCTCTCCGAGATCTCTGTGTAATGTGAAAGAGGTACATGTCATGTGCTTCTGAAGCGTAAAGGGATATGTGCATAATTTTAAAAGAGATGCTTTTAAAATAAAGGTTTAAATATTTTTTTCGTTCTCATTTTCGTTTGTTAAAATGGTCCTCATTGTTACTGAATGTTTAAAATAATCCTTATTTTCACAATTCATTCGTGTTTTATTTGATTCTTTTCTGTAACACCGTTTAAATCAGTAACGGAGCCTGTATAGGTGGTACTGTTTGTATCTAATACTATATACAATTGGGAACTAACAAAAGGTAAGTTTTTCAATTGAATAATATATCTGACCTACTTCTAAATTCAAATTTTTATCTACAAAAGGTAAAAACATTGATGTATCAATCTCTCAGCATTTTGAAGTTAGAAAAAAAAATGGAAAAGAAATTCAAATCCGAAACTTTTAATTAAAATTTCTTTCTCTCTCTTCCTCAGTCTTCTCACCTTCCATTGTCTCAATTCTTTCTCTCTCTTTCTCATACCGCCTTCTTTCTTCTATCTCTCTCTTTCTCGTTCTCTCTGGCACTGCTTTCTCATCTTCTTCTGTTCATCTTCTTCTTTTGATCCAGTTCATCTTCTTTTTTTTCTGAGCTTTGTTCACCGCCTTCTTTCTTCTTTCTTTCTCTCTCTTTCTCATTCTCTCTGGCACCGCCTTCTCATCTTTTGTTCATCTTCTTCTTTTGATCCAGTTCATCTTTTTTTTTTTTGAGCTTTGTTCTGTTCATCTTCTTCTGTTCATTTTTTTTGTTTACAGGCTTCAACTAACGCTTACAAAGACATGCATCTGAGATTTGTCGTTCATCTGTCCATTTTTTTTGTGGATATCTTTTTTTTTGCTTTCTCAAGCGAATTGTTATTGTTCTTTATGTTTTTTACTGAGATCTAATGGTTTCTTTGCTTGATCTTATGTTTACAGTGAAGAACACAAAAAAAGGTAGCAACTTTTTTGCGCTTTTTCGTTTTTCTACCATATTTGGATGAATGTTTTGCTCTCATATCTACTTATTTTTGTTGTATTTCTGTGTTAGATGAATGTTTTGCTATCATATCTACTTTTTCTGGTTGTATTTTTCTGTTCGAGGATGTTTTGCTCTCAGATTCATGAGCACGGCAAAGAACACCAAAAAGGTAACAATTTTTCTGCATTTTTTCGTTGTTCTAACATATTTAACTAAGTTTTTTGTTGTATTTCTTGTTTGGATGATTTTTTTGCTGACAGATCTATTTATTTTGTTGTATTTTTGTGTTGGATGGATGTTTTGCACCCCATATCTACTTTTCTTTGTTGTATTTCTCTGTTCGATGGATCTTTTGCAGTCAGATTCACAAGCACAGTGAATAACACAAAAAAGGTAGCAACTTTTTTGCGTTTTTTCGTTTTTCTACCATATTTTGATGAATGTTTTGCTCTCATATCTACTTATTTTTGTTGTATTTCTGTGTTAGATGCATGTTTTGCTATCAGATCTACTTTTCTGGTTGTATTTTTCTGTTCGAGGATGTTTTGCTCTTAGATTCATGAGCACGGCAAAGAACACAAAAAAGGTAACAATTTTTCTACATTTTTTCGTTGTTCTAACATATTTAACTAAGTTTTTTTTGTTGTATTTCTTGGTTGGATGATTTTTTTGCTGACAGGTCTACTTATTTTGTTGTATTTTTGTGTTGGATGGATGTTTTGCACCCCAGAACTACTTTTCTTTGTTGTATTTCTCTGTTCGATGGATCTTTTGCAGTCAAATTCACAAGCATAGTGAATAACACAAAAAAGGTAACAACTTTTTTGCATTTTTTCATTTTTCTACCATATTTGGATGAATGTTTTGCTCTCATATCTACTTATTTTTGTTGTATTTTTGTGTTAGATGAATGTTTTACTATCAGATCTACTTTTTCTGGTTGTATTTTTCTGTTCGAGGATGTTTTGCTCTCAGATTCATGAGCACGACAAAGAACACCAAAAAGGTAACAACTTTTTTGCTTCTTTGCGATTTTTGTTCTTCTACCATATTTAAACATTTTTCCTTGTATTTCTTCTCTTCTGGATGAATGTTTTCTTGTGAGATTCATGAACACGGTAAAAAACACCAAAAAGGTAACAACTTTTCTTCTTCTTTGTGATTTTTTTGTTCTTCTACCATATGTAACTACTTTTCTTTGTAGTATTTTTCTGTTGGATTAATGTTTTCTTGTGAGATTCATGAACACTGAAAAATAACACAAAAAAGGTAATAATTTTTCGTCTTCTGTCATATTTTTAGTTCTTCTACCATATTTCACTACCTTTCTTTGTAGCATTTCTATTTTTGATGAATGTTTTCAAGTCAGATTCTTAAACACAAAAAAAGGTAGCAACTTTTTTGCAGTTTTTCATTTTTCTACCATATTTGGATGAATGTTTTGCTCTCATATCTACTTATTTTTGTTGTATTTTTGTGTTAGATGAATGTTTTGCTATCAGATCTACTTTTTCTGGTTGTATTTTTCTGTTCGAGGATGTTTTGCTCTCAGATTCATGAGTACGACAAAGAACACCAAAAAGGTAACAACTTTTTTGCTTCTTTGCAATTTTTGTTCTTCTACCATATTTAAACATTTTTCTCTGTATTTCTTCTCTTCTGGATGAATGTTTTCTTGTGAGATTCATGAACACGGTGAAGAACACTAAAAAGGTAACAACTTTTCTTCTTCTTTGTGATTTTTTTGTTCTTCTACCATATATAACTACTTTTCTTTGTAGTATTTTTCTGTTGGATTAATGTTTTCTTGTGAGATTCATGAACACTGTGAAAAATAACACAAAAAAGGTAATAATTTTTCGTCTTCTCTCATATTTTTAGTTCTTCTACCATATTTCACTACCTTTCTTTGTAGCATTTCTATTTTTGATGAATGTTTTCCAGTCAGATTCTTAAACACATTGAAAACATCCAAAAGGTAAAAACTTTTGTTCTTCTCTTCAATTCTTTGTTCTTCTATCATATGTAACTATTTTTCTTTGTAGTATTTGTCTATTAGATCAAGGTTCTTTTTGTGAGATTTATGAAATTATTGAAGAACGCGAAAAATGTCTATGTTTTTCTTCTTCTATCCAATGTTTCCTCTTCTACGTATCTAACTATCTTTCTTCGTATTATTCTTCTGTTGGACCCATCTTTTTCTTTGTCATTCATTAACTAATTGAAGAACACCAAAAAAGGTCAATGTTTTTCTTCTTCTGTCCGATTTTTTCTTCTTCTACCCTATGTAATATCTAACTCATTTTCTTTGTAGTACTTAACAGTTGGATCAAGTTTTTCTCTATCAAATTCATTAACTAATTGAGGCAAGGACATCCATCAAGATTTTGGGCAAAATAGTTCAATGAACTCATTGAGCAACATAAGAAAGGTGAAATCGGTTGAATCAATAGTTATCTGCGAGATGATTTAGATTTTTTAAACTTGTTTAATCAATAGTTATCTTTCAAAAATCTCTTATTTTGTTATTAACAAAGTTGACTAACAATTTTTCGTTTTTAAAACTTCATTTATTTTTTTCTTTAATTAACAAAGTGTAGTAACATACTTCAAAGTTGCATTTTTGAACATTATCAACATATATTTTTTATATTTAATTATTTTATCTTATGAAATTATTTTATATATAATATTAAATGACTTTAATATATTGATAATAGTCAGTAACAATTTTTCAATTTTAAAACTTCATTCTATTTTTTTGTCTTTTTCTTCCAAATCTTATTCTTCACATAACAGACCTGCAATATTTTTTGTAAGGATGAATATATGAATATGGTGGGTTATTGAGAAGAATAAAGGAGCCAAAAGATGTTTGTTGAAGATACAAAGTTGTGCTCGAGACATTTATGCAATTCCTAAGAATAAAAGAGCACACAAACTAATGCAGAAAATTTAATCTTTGGGTAGAACATTTATGTTTGACAGAGGTTGAAATGGCATGTTGGAGAAGGTCTGCATGGGAAGATACAACATTCATTTAATTAGTGAGGGAGTGTCATGTAAAAAAAAAACATAATGGGTGGTCTGTATAATTAATGTTTTAAAGCAGTAAGTATCATATCAGGACACTTTAAAAACCTTTACAAAGTTTCTTTAAGAAGGTAATCAATTTTTTTTTAAAAATTCAAAGTTTTTGGGAGAAGATAACTAATTTTTTTAGAATAAATTAAATTAAAAATTGTAATAAAACAAATTTATTAAGATTTGGTGTGGAATTTACAAATATTACACGATATTTACTAAAACGTTTTGCAGCATTGAGAGTGAATAATTTCAAATATAATTTTAATGTTATTTTATAAGATAATATTTACTATTTGAGAATTATAATAGTGAAGTAAATGAAAATTATAAACTACAATTCATTTTTAAAATAAATGCAAATTATAAAGGTAGAATCCAAATTTTCTAAATTTTTCAACAAACAAACTTAAAATAAAGCTCATGCTCCAATAAATATTTCTTAAAGTTTAATAGGTTAAATCTATAACACACATTCTAAAAATTTCATAGTAAAAAAAAGATTTATAATTTAAAATTAAAAGAAATACATAATGACTCAGTTTGTAATTATCAAATATTTTTATATAAATAATAATAGTTTCTCCTTTCTATAGACAAAATTAGGTATTTTATAATTTTTGTTTTAAGAATAATCATTAAATATGACATATTTTTTTGAATATGATCAATTAATAATTTCTTATTAATTAATTAATAATAATAATAAATGAAAATAAAATTACTTACTTTAAAGTTATTTATTTACCTAATTAAAAATTAAGACTTTTATTTTTATTTTACCTAGCTTATCGAAGAAGTTTATATACTTTTCAAATCTTACTTTTCATTATTCAAAAATTAAAAGATGTTGAGAAAAATAAAAATAATTTTTCAGTTTCTTTCAACACTACTTTTCAGTTTCAAATCTTACTTTTCATCCTCCAAAATTAAAAGATGTTGAGAAGAATAAAAATAACTTTTCAGTTTCTTCCAACACAACCTCCAATGTAAACTTTGGTCTCTTCCAATGTCTTTTTGTCATTAATTAGCATTAATTATGAAGAAACCAAAGAGGTTTTGTATATCTCAATACAATGTTATATTTGAATTTATTGTATTATAATTTTCAATGAAAAATACTTTAAAAAATCTACCTACTTTCTTGAAAATTTTTTACACTGGTTTCAAAAATCTTCTCACCTTCCATTAAGTAAAAGTCATTTTGAATTATCAAATAACTAATGGTATCTAATCTAATATGTAATACATAATATTATATACAATTACAAAGCTAATAATATTCTTTTGAGTTGTAAGTTTAACCATTATTAAACGTAAATATTATAAATAAATGAATAAATAGTGAATAGTAAACAACAATTAAATTATAATAAAGAACAAAGATAAAAAAGAGAAATAACGAAGAATAAATAACAACATATACAACATTCACGAATACATGTTCAAGTATATGTTATAATGCATTATAAAATATTTTTTGAAACTAAATTTCAAAATTAGTTTTTTAGAAACAAAGATGTTCTTTGCTTTTTAATTCAGTGAGAAATATCTTTTAACATATTAAATAATAATGTTTGGATTTAAAATTTGAAATAATAATAAAAAATGCAAATAAAATTATTTACTTTAAATACATTTATTTACTAAATTAAAAATTAAGACTTTTGTTTTTTTTACTTGGCTTATTGGATATGTTTTTTATACTTTTCAAAAAATATTTTTCATCTTCAAAAAATTAAAAGATGTTGAGGAGAATAAAAACAACTTTTCAGTTTCTTTCTACACTACTTTCAAGATAAAATGTTGGTTCTTCCAACACATCTTTATAATTAATTAGCATTAATTATGAAAAAACCAATTTTAGTGTCTCAATACAATGTTATATTTGAATTTATTGTATTATAATTATAAATTGAATTTTTTTTAAAAGATATACATACATTTTTGAAAAAGTTTTATACTGGTTCCAAAAAATCTTATCACCTTCCTATAGAGTAAAAGTCATCTTGAATGACCAAAATTTCTAATAGTATCTAATCTAATATATAATTATATACAATTGCAAAACTAACGATACTATTTTGAGTTCTAATGTGCATTGTCCCAAAAAATACATAATTAGTGGTCTTCATAATTAATATTTTGAAGTAAATATTACAGAATAACAACTTTAGAAACTTTTACAAAGTTTCTTGGAGAAGGTAGCTATTTTTTATAAATAAATCTAATTAAAAATTGTAATATAATAAATTAATTAGGATTTTGTGTGAAATTTACTAATTAAACCAAAAATATATTAATAAAATTTGAATTTTGACATTCAAATAAAAAATTGTGAAATAGTGTAAGTTTTTTAATAGATTCTTATAATGTCTCTAAACAACTTTCAAATATTTTTAACTTATAAGAAAGGTTCGTATTTAATATATTATCAAAATCTAAAAAATAATAAATTGAAAACATTTAATGGAAATACATTAATATTCACATATTTTTAAATATTTTTAAATATTTTTTACATATTTTTTACGTTTTACACAAACTTAAATAATAATTTAAAAAATAATTTTTATAACATAGACATTGGTATATCATTACAAGTTAAAATTATACATTCTTAAAAAATTTAAAGATATAAAAATCACTAATGATCTCGATTTCAATATATTTTTTTTTCTAGATAAATATACATACATATATATATATATATATATTGTCAAATTTGAAATTCAAAATATATAGTAATAAAGTTTGAATTTAAATTTTAAATTTTAAAAGCTATAAAATATGGGACCAAAGTTAAAATTTGAAATTCAAAATTCAAAAAAATTGTGAAAAAAAGACTTCAATAAAGGAGTCTACCAGAGTATAACCTTTGTATTTTTGCATAGTGTACTATTTATATTTGTCTACATAGTCTACATTTTGTAAGTTTTGGTTGTTTATTATTTATATTTTCTTTGCAGTCTAACATTTGTATCTTTAAAGAATCTATTATTTATATTTAGGTGTAATTAGTCGGATAATACTCACTTTTGTTTGGATATGTCAGTTTGATACCCGCTTTTAAATAGGTGTCAATTAGGTCCCTTTGAAAAAAAAAGTATTAACGTCATTAACGGTATCAATATTTACAAGAGTGAAAGGAACCTAATTGAGACATTTTTTCAAAAGTTAGATCTCGATTGACACATATTTAAAAGCGAGTACTAAACTGACACATATGAAGAGAGTGAGTACTATCTGATTAATTAAACATTACATTTATATGCACCACGATCTATCATTTGTAGCTTTATATAGTTTATTCTTCACATTTTTTGTATCGTTTAACGTTTGTATCTTTATTAACTCTTTATATCGTCCATCATTTTTATTATTAGAGAATTAACTATTATATTTTTCTACATTTTTTACTCAATATTTCATTTAAAATTTAATTTAATTTCTTAATTTTAATTAACTAAATCTTAATATATTATTTAAAATATTAAAAATATATATAAATAATTTAAATACATTTTTATCATAAAATCGATTAAAATATTATTAATTAATTTTATAAAATAAAATTTATATTAAATTTAATTATACTTTAATAATTTTACCAACTTTTGAAATATACTATAATTTTAATAAATATAGAAGAAAATAAATATACTATAATTTTTAATTTTAAAATTCAATATCCCGGGCGTTGCACGGATAAGAATACTAGTAGGAAAACGAAATCGAATGCAGTGATACAAGGAAACGAAATCGAAATTGAATGTAAGGAGATGAAATCGAAAGAGAAAGATCGATTGAGGGAGATGAAATTGGAAGCGAGAAAAGGTATTCGTTACCTGATCTTCGTTACCTGAGAACGTTGTGCAGGTACAAAGGAGAACGTTAAGAAGGGTGCTTTTCTTCCTAGGTAAACACACTCACAGGAAAAAACTGATCAGTTTAATTAAAAATTTAAAAAAGAATATAAAAGAGGGAAAATGAAAAAGTCTATTCGTCCAAATTTTCGGAGGTTCTTAAAAAAACCCCTACCACTTAACAGAGGTTTTAAATCCTCCAGTATCTCTACTATTTACCAGAGGTTATTACAACCTCAACTAATAAATCTCTACTATAATAAAATATTTTTGTAGTGTTAATATATATATATATATATATATATATATATATATAAAGTGAGAAATAAAAATTATAAGTAAAAATGTTTGTCATTTTAAATTCTAGTATTATTTGATTAAAAATAATTTATACTTCATATTCATTTTCATTGTAACACCCCATTTAATTAATAAGGTTAATTAAAGGAATGTCACGTAGAATAGTATTAGAAGTAAGGTTCTGGAGTATAGACACTACTCCTTACAATTTTCCAAGAGGAATTCGAAGAGGAAAAAGGCACACCACAATGCTAATAACATAGTATAAAGATAACTCAATAGTAATCAGAAATAAAGCCCAAAGACAAGAAATACATGGGCCATAGCCTTAAGGAAAATCCCTAACATACGGAAATCCAGTCCAAGCAGACTATGCAGCGGAACCTCCATCACCCTGATGATCATGGGGAGTTCTCACATCTGCTCACATCAACAAGTTGATAATCATCGCAAAAGGAGAAAATCACACAACAGATCATACACAAATAAGAGGGTGAGCTAGAGTAGAAAACAATTTTCCATACAGTTATATACAATTTCACAATTCAAGATGCATATGCCAACCAATCATGTTATGACTCTTCAAACAATACACTAAGACTCAAACACGACTCATCCAGATACATATAATTTAGTCGGATTTAGTGGATGCTTGCACTTATGGTGGATTTCCCTGTTCACCCCCGAGCTAAGTGTTACAATGTTTCAACCCCCACATACAAGGTTAGCCCTTAATGAATTTCAGGCCTCCTGCTACTCTCACCACTAGAGTCAGTTCGCTCTATGTAAGACTAACTGACTCTTTAGAGTGTTAGGATGCAACCTTACCTTGAATCCTTACTAAATTATATAGATGGGGCACCACCATGAACTCCCACTAACAGGGGTCATGGAATTACGTCCCGACCAACTGAGGCACCACCATGAAGTCTCACCTAGAGGCTCATGGAATTACGTCCTAACCAACCCAATCATCATGCTTCCAACAATCAATATAGAGTCATTTATCATGCCAAAACCATGCCACTTTGATAACCAACCATCCCATACAAGTCACATGCCAAGGTCATGTTAAACTTATCAATCACAGACTATAAACCATTCTACTTATACCCATTCGCCCAATTCATGCTTTTAAAAGTAATTGAATCAATCCATAAGTTCAAGTTAAAGTAAGGAATTAAAATTCTGTAGCAATTCTCGCTTAAGTTAGACTGATCTCGCTTAAGCTAAAATCTCTCGCTTAAGCTAAACTGACATATTTTCACTGGTTTCAACATGTAAAAACACAAAATCCCAAACAGTAAAAATTTAAGAAAACACAAGCACGTTGTATAAAACGTTGACATCATATTTCATGCTTTAAAAGAGTAAACAAATCAATCATGGGAGCATACAAGCATTTAACAACTGTCAATCTCGCTCAAGCTAAGGAGCTCTCGCTCAAGCGACAGGGGTCTCTCGCTCAAGCGAGATTGAAAACATAGAGTACTTCGAGTTCTCGTTCAAGCTAGCCCATCTCGCTCAAGCGAGAGGCCTTTGCTCAAGCGAACACTCGAAACCAAAGGGGGTGAGTTACTGCCATTCTCGCTTAGGCGAGAGCTCCTCGCTTAGGCGAGAGCTTCCCGTTTGGGCGAGAAATAGCTTGCTTAAGCGAGCATAACAGATGTCACCTGCTCTCACGCATGCAAAGCAAAAAAATCCATCTAGAAATAGTACACAGATTATTTTCACACCATCAAAAGCACATCAAATCATCAAGAGCACCCAACAGAACCAAAACAGGCACATTATTTATAAAAGCATGAAAAATCCCAGCTTCCCTCACCTAGACAGGTGCTAGTGGAAAGCACATACACCTATGGCAACGAACCCAACAGCTCTAGGAGCATACTCAAGAGCTGAGAACAGTGGCACATAATGAAAACGGGATTACTACGGTGAACCCTAACAGGAACCACAAAAATAAGTTGGAGAAGAAAGAGCATGAGCGAAAGAACAACTTACGTTGAGCAGAGAATGAGGTTGAGCTGACTTGAATCTGAATGAGCTTCGAACCCTAGCAGAGCACTGTTTGAGGGGAAAAGAGAAGAGGAGTAAGGTGGCTGATTTGGTAAAGTGAACAAAACATGAGAGGGTTAGGCTGATTTTGGGATTTTAGGATGCCCTATGAGTCAGCTTTAAGCCCAACTGACTAAGAGAGATCCTTAAATTTTAGAACAGAATTAAAGTGGGTCTTACATTCATCATAAAAAATATAAATGAATTCAAAATATATAACTATAACTTAATAATATGTATAAAGAACGTTAACATAAATAAATATATATTAAAAATAAATAAGATTAGTATTCGCCAAGTTAATACTAACCTTATTTATTTTAGTTGATATATATTATGTTGACATTAACGTATTTATTTTAGTTAGTGATTTATTTTAGTTAGTGTTTACTAAGCCGATGCAAATTTATTTACTTTTTAATTTGTATTTTAGTTAATGTCTGATATATTGATATTAACTTGAATATATATAAATATTTAAAAAATACGTTTTACATATACTAAATTAATATTAATTTTATTTATTTTTAATATTTAATTTCAATAAGCATAGGATAAGTCTATTTTAATTTATTTATTTTTAATATTTTAGTTAGTTATTGTTCTAAAAATCAAGTCTAAATGAAAGATTTATTTAATTAGAGTTAAGGTACACACACCTCTACAGAGCGTAAGCACAAGATGATAGAATTCGTCAAGCTTAAGCACATGAGAGACAATTTCGTTAAATTTAGGATTAGAGATCACAGTCGTCATTCTAATAGGATGATGTCAAAATTAACACCATTCATTTATAACATTGTACTCCAACAGGGTCTATCTCCTCTTAATAGGGGTTGTTAGGCAAAGGTGCTTGGGAATCAATGCAAGATTTAGCGATGTGTAGTACACAAACGTGGAAGTAATTGATGAGCATTAGTTCTGCAAAAGTTAAGTGACATAATAAAGTGCTCTTAAAGTTCGATATGTATCCGGTTGAAGTCTCAAACCTTAATTTTAAGACTTATTATTACTTCATTCATATTGTAGTTTTCATGACAATGTGAACCTAAGCTACATTAAAATTATGTTGGAATCTTTTTTTACGGGGATTTAAAAAATAAAAAATTAGATAGATAGAAAGATTTTAATGGCTTGATATAAATATATCATTAGCAACCAATTTTAATGATTAAAAATTGTTAATTACTATAATAATTAATTTATATATTAATTTATAAAATTAAAAATTATTAATTATTAAAATAAACTATTATAAATAAAAAATTATAATTAATTATTAAATTAAAGATTAATTTAAAAACTAATTTATTTTGATAACCAAGATAATTATCATGTAGTTGTATGGAAAAATGAAACTGAAAAAAAAGAGGCTTTTTGCTCATTTAATTTTGTATGTCCACAATACGTTGTTGTTTTACGAATTAAGCGTTAGGTTATGATAAAATTCATTAATTTCGTAGAA
>Ga0209589_1006195_pt1 | contig 19925 bp, 22 predicted proteins | sample CowpeawhiteBW_FD_187525 | JGI IMG/M metagenome (GOLD analysis project Ga0209589, IMG submission 187525) | Root nodule microbial communities of legume samples collected from California USA - Cow pea white BW (SPAdes) (version 2) | ecosystem: Host-associated > Plants > Roots > Nodule | place: USA... | reverse complement strand
ATTTAAAATAATTATATATAATACATTTTATTAAAAATATATATAAATAACTTAAATACATTTTTATTATAAAATCAATTAAAATATTATTATTGAATTTTATAAAATAAAATTTATATTAAATTTTTATAATTTCAAATTAATTTAATAAATATACTGTAATTTTTAATTTTAAAATTCGATATCCGTACGTTGCACGGATAAAAATACTAGTAATTAACATACATGATATCGAACATAAACTTAAATATGGAGGGAACAAATAGAAACATAAAAACAAATCACATCATATAATATTTTATGAAATTTTAGATTTAATAGAGAGAACAAACAGAAAAAGAAAAGGACTACAAGTGGTTTAAATTCGTCCTTATCTTATAAAATAAATGGTAGATTTGGTTTCTCTTACCTCAATGTTTTCAAGATAAGGGTGTTGAGAAACCGAAAGAACCACCGAAAACCGCACCACCAAATCAATTTTTCTTTTTTTTTTATCAGCACCGAATCAATTTGTAGTGCATAAATGCGTGAATTTTCTGACTAAGGGTTTATATGATAAAGTTGCTAACTATTTACAATTTGCTAATAAAAGCACAAGGCGCACTGAGAGAGAGTAAGAAAAAAAGTTAAGCATCATTAGATCAAAATTAATAGTTTTAAAATTTTGAATTAAAAGTGATGTTAATTTGTTATATATAGATGCATCCCTTATCGAAAGACTCGAGCACAGCCACATTGTGTTCTGATCTCTTTTATTAGAATATGTCATCGATTTGATGAATTTCATTAAAATTATTAAGAAGTAGGCTTCTGATAACCACACATGTCGTCATCATTAATGTTTCCTCTTGATAGTAAGGGTTTTGGATGGTTTCATTTAGTGTAATAAATTGATATGTTTTCATTAAAAAGTATATGGAGAAGGCTAGTGCCCTTATGTGGCGAGGAAAATTAAATCATTATCATTAATTAATCTAGATACTATGTTATGTTATGTGTTATTTTTTTTTTTTTGAGTTTTTAAAATATATTTATGTACTATAATTTTAATGTTTTAAAATACATTAATTTTTTTAATATATCAATATTATTAATTTTAAAATATTAAAAACTCAACAGATAATTTAAAGTCAGTAAATTGCCTCGTCTTATACGATTATATTTGTATTTAGCTGGCCTTATTTTTAAATACTTTGTTTATTTACTGATAGAAAAAATTCACACATATGACAAGGATGAAAAAAATAGTTAACATCTACATCATAGGATTTTCTATTATTTACAATGTCTTGTGCAGTTTGTGTGGCTAATGGAACTATAATCGTGGATGTAAATAACCTTTAAATCGATTATAGTTCAAAAACACTACACCTTGTTAAGAAGCAATTTAAAGGTTAAATACATATTAAGTACACTAATACAAAAGGAGTTATACAACGCTTTCCAATGATACTGAAAAAACTATGATAATTCTTTTGTAAATAAAATCAACTTTACGGTGAGAGTTGTATAAGAATCGTGGATGAAAGTTTGGAAATTAGGGATTTTCGATGTTTAATAAATGAATCACACTTACACCTTCAATTAGTAAATGTTTTTCTAGTAAGATTAGGGTCAAAATATAGTTAGCTTTAATAAGTACTAAAATATTTCACTTTTTAGTTCAATAAAAAACTAATACTAATACAAAAAAAAAATTAATTTCATTACTTTTATTTAAACTCGGTTAATAAATAATTAAACATATAGTTATTGTGATAATTATATGTATTTATTATTAAAGAAAGAATTAATATTAATATTAATTTTGAAAAAATCTCTTTCCTTTGACTTTTTTGTTTTATAAATTAACTGTCTATATATCTAATAAAATCTAATAATTTCACGTCATTTTTAATTAATATTATTCCTTGAGTTCTTTCATATATTCTTTAAGAATGTTAGAGTAGGTTAGGGTTAGTTAAGGTAATCGTTTTGTGGTTACCTTCTGTTAGTTTGAAACCTATTTAAGATAGGTTTCCTTTCGTAAGATGCATGTTTTTCTCTTGTAAACAAAGAGGAGTATTTCTCTATTCTCAATCAATGAACAAACAATTTCAGATCTTACCTGTTTTCTTCTTTCACTCTTCGATTCTGGTTTTTTCCTTCCTATTGCAGTGATTCTCTCGCTCTGTTTCACCTAGTTTCATGAAGGAAACCCCAGCTTTAGGGTTCTGCTTGAGCCCCTACCAAACCCAATATGGCATCAGGTGCATGACCTACCTTGGTTTTCGTTGCTTTCTCTTTCACCTTCTTGCAATCTTGTTGCTTTCTTGAACAATGGCAGACAATAGTTACAAAGATCAAGATTCTGCACACAAAAAAGGTAGCATATCAGATTTTAAATCCTTGCAGTCCCTACTATCTACATACAGGAGAAAACCTTGGTTTAGTTCTTGTTAGTCAGCTGCTCAATGAGACAAATTACTCTTTTTGGAGCAGAAGTTTGAAACGTGGTCTTGTCTCCAAAAACATGATTAAATTTGTGGATGGCAGTATCAAGGTTCCTAATAGGAAGGATCCAATGTATGATGCATGAGAAATAGCCAACATGATGGTTCTATCTTCGATCACTAAGACTTTATCTACACATAGTTGAGAGTGTGATTTACGTTAAGAGCGCCAAGGACCTTTGGGAAGAGTTAAAAGAGAGATTTTCTAAGGGAGATTATTTCAAAATCTCTGACCTATTGTAAGAAATCCACTCCATTCGTCAAGGTGAAAGGAACATCACTCAATTTTTCACAGATTTGAAGATTCTATGGGAGGAATTGGACTCTTTGAGACCCATACCACAATGCAATTGCGATATTCAATGCAAATGTGATCTTTCCAGAATTTTTGTGAAATACAGGGAAGTAGAGTATGTAATTTCCTTCTTGAAAGGATTGAATGATAACTATAATCATGTGAGGACTCAAATATTGTTGATGGAACCTCTCCCTAACATCAATTGTGTTTTCTCCCTTATAATACAACAAGAAAGATAGATTATTGGGAATCCTGGATACAACAATGAAAATAAGACTGTTGTTAATGTTGCTGATAGATAGAATGGTTGGAGACAACAGGATCAAAGTGGCTACAAGTAGTCTGAACATGGTAGTTGGAGACCGCAGGGACGTGGAAATGGCTAGAGAGGACAAAATAGAGGGAGAGGGAGAAATCCCAATGTTGGAAAATAATGTTCCTATTGCCATAAGATGAACCACACAATTGACGAATGTTACTCCAAACATGGGTATCCACCCTGGATCAAACAAAGACAAGATCTTGCTAACCAAGATAAGGAAGGCAACAATCAATCTGCATGCAATCTTAACATCAAAGAGGATTCCACACAAAATGTGACTCAGAATGCTAAACTTGATTATGCTAGATTCACTCTTGAGCAGATACAAAAACTCATTCAAATCATTGAGCACACAGACAAACCAGGACACAATGTTAATCAACTACAGAGAAAGGATTCTGATGTGAATAATCATGTTGCCTAACAAGGTAAACATTTATGGATTCTTGACGCTGGTGCTACTGACCATGTCACATACACCAAAGATCATTTTGTTACCTTTCACAGAATCAAGCCTATATGCATAAAATTACCTAATTCTTCCATTATTACTGCACACTTTGCTGGACTAGTGCAATTTTCAGAAAATTTGATTATCTTTAATGTTCTCTATATCCCTGATTTTACTTTTAAATTGATATATGTCCAAACCTTGATTAAGGACTTGAATTGTGTTCTAACTTTCTCTATCAAGACATGCCAAATTCAAAGCAATTCTACCTTGAGGATGATTGGACATGCTAAGTTCATTAATGGTCTTTACTATCTGCAAACTCTTATTACCAATCATAAGGATTTTGTTTTTCCTAATGTAGCTCTAAACTGTATCAAGAACAATATTGATTTGTGGCACTTTGGACTAGGATACAATTTTTGAATAAAACTACCTATGATATATGTCATCATGCTAAGCATTAGAAACTTCCTTTTTCTCACAACTCTACTACTTCTACTGTTGTTTTTGACCTTATACATGCAGATATATAAGGTCCCATGTCTATTATATTTATCCATGGTCACAAAAATTTCCTAAGAATTGTTGATGACCTTAATAGACATATTTGGGCTTTTATGATACATTCAAAAGGTGAAGCTAGGACTTTACTGTGGAATTTTATTGCCTATGTTAAATACCAGTATGGGAAAATTGTTAAAATCATAAGGTCTGATAATGAGCCTGAGTTTAACTGTGTTAATTTTTACCATGAAAATGGCATCACTCATCAGCGTAGTTGTGTGGAAACCCCACAACAGAATGTCATTGTTGAGCGAAAACATCGGCACATTTTAAATGTGGCCCGTAGTCTAATATTTCAATCTAACTTGCCTAAATCCTATTGGACATATGCTATCACTCATGCCATTCATTTAATTAATAAATTGCCTACTCCTATTTCGAAAAACAAGTGTCTATATGAAATCATTCATAATGAACCCCCTACTTTTCTTGATCTAAAGGTTTTTGGTTGTCTTTGTTATGCTTCTACTTTGGAAAATAATGGGACCAGGTTTGATGCTAGGGCTAGAAAAGGTGTTTTCATTAGATATGAAACTGGCATTAAGGGCTACATAGTCTTAGATATTAAGACTAGAGAAATTTTCGTAAATATAAATGTTTTCTTTTATGAAAACATTTTTCCTTACAAAAATAGTGAAGGCACAAACCAAACTGGAAACAGTGAACCCAACAACATTGATTTTTATGACTACATTAGCATTGAGAATGATATTGTTTCTACTGACCAAACTGATTTTGACATACATGTTGAGAGTAATCCTGCCAATGCTTCTAAGCAACCCTTAGAGATCACCACAAACGCCACTCAGATCAGAAGGTCTGAAAGAGCCAGACGCATTCCAAACTCTCTTAAATATTATCATCATCAAGTCAATTGTTCTGACTCTATTCACAATTCTGTACACTTCAAAAATAATCTCAAAACTCTGTATCCCATATCAATTGTTCTTTCCTACCATTCTTTATCTGAAATACAACTAAATTTCACTCTTGCCATTTCCTTTACTAATGAACCATAATCTTATGTTGAAGCTTGCACTCAGCTTGAATGGATCAAGGTCATGGAAGACGAAATCTAAGCCTTACAAATCAATAAAACCCGGGATTTGACTCAATTGCCAAATGGAAAGACTACTATAGGCTGCAAATGGGTATATAAAGTCAAACACAAGACAAGACTAGCGGCAAAGGGATACACCCAACTCAAAGGGATAGACTTCTTAGACACTTTTTCACCAGTTGCAAAATTGACAACTGTTAGCTCCTTCTTGCTCTTGCAGCAACCAAAAACTGGCATTTACATCAATTAGATGTAGACGATACCTTTCTTCATGGAGATCTAAATGAGGAAGTATATATGACTCATCCACCAGGCCTAGAGACACATAGACGTGTATGTAGACTGAGAAAATCACTCCATGGGCTAAAATAAGCCAATAGACAATGGTTTGACAAACTCTCATCCTTTCTAATTTCTATTGGTTTCACTCAATCTCAATCTGACCACTCTCTCTTTATACAGAATAAATCTGGTAGTTTTATAACTATCCTTGTATATGTAGATGATGTCATTTTAATAGGAAACTCTTTGGGGACTATTGAACACATCAAAGCTCTCCTACACAAAGCCTTTAAGATAAAGAATCTAGGAAATCTCAAATACTTCCTCGGGTTTGAAGTTGCAAAATCTAAGAAAGGCATACACCTATGCAATGTAAGTATGCTCTTGATATTTTGAGTCACACTGGAATGTTGGGTTGCAAACTATGCTCAACCCCCTACCTTAAAGACACAAAAGCTCTATATGATGCTGTTGTTGAACCTCTAAAAGAACCTACCATCTATAGAAGACTCATAGGGAAGCTTCTATATCTCACTAATACTAGACCTGACCTATGTTTTTTCATTCACCTTCTTAGCCAATTTATGTAGGCTCCTAATGTCAACCATTACTCTGATGTTCAGCACATCCTACGGTACATCAAGACCAACCCTTCATAGGGGTTGTTCTTTGTTTTTGACAACAACATTCAACTGAAAGGTTTCAGTGATTCTGACATGCCCATACACAAGGAAATCCACCACCGAATTCTACATTTTCCTAGGTTCCTCTCTTATGTCTTGCAAATCCAAGAAGCAAGAAATTGATTCTAGGTCGTCTACAAAAGCAGAATATCGTGCCCTTGCCACTACAGCCTGCGAGATCCAATGTTGTAGTTATCTCCTTCACGATCTCCACATCCAACCAACCCACACTGTTGTCCTATTTTGTGACAACAAATCCGCTCACCACATCGCTCACAACTAGAGCTTCCATAAGTGCCCAAAGCACCTTCACATCGGCTGCCACGTTGTTCATGAAAAGGTGCAAGCTAATCTGTTTCGTCTCCTTCCCATCCATTCTGAAGAGCAACTTGCCAACGGCTTCACCAAGGTTCTTCATCGGCATTAGTATCACACCATCACCTCCTAGCTTGGACTACTGAACATCCATAGTCCGACTTGAGGGGGATGTTAAAGTAGGTTAGAGTTAGTTAAGGTAACCGTTTTGTGGTTATCTTCTGTTAGTTTGAAACCTATTTAAGATAGGTTTCCTTTCTCCTGTAAGATGCATGTTTTTCTCTTGTAAACACAAAGGGATTTTTCTTTGCTCTTAATCAATGAACAAACAGTTTCAGATCTTACTTGTTTTCTTCTTCCACTCTTCGATTTTGGTTTTTTCCCTCCTATTACGGTGATTCTCTTGCTTTGTTTCACCTGGTTTCATGGAGGAAACCCCAGCTTTAGGGTTCTGCTCTAGCCCTTGCCAAACCCAATAAAGAATAAAATCATGTCTCAAATCGGAATTCTTGTGGCATGATATGTTGGTTTATGAAAACATCAAAATAATAAACCCTCTAAATAATTAAACAGTTCCCAAACCCTCAAAAGACTAGAAGCAAAAGCGTACCTTATTAATAGGAACAGTAGATGGAAAAGATGGTACTTGGTCTTCCAACTATAGAGCACCTGAAGGTTCCTCCGATTTTCTCTTCTGATCGGAGGGAGAGAAAGGAGCAGGAATAAATACGCAACGTGCTCACAGATGGGGACCATAACCCTTTATGTAACTTCTATCAATTACTTACTTAATCTCAATATTCATAATTTGGCCCATTCATCAAATTAGAATATTGCTAGCATCTACACATTCAATATATCTTATAAGCTTGATAAATACTTGGTATTTAAGCTTATTAACCTCTCTTATTTGTCTTTATTTCATGTGTTTGGTGTTTATTTCTTAGGTAGTTTATTAGTATTTTGTGTTTTGTTTAGTTAGAAGTATTTTTCTTTTCTTAGATTATTGTATAGGTAATTGTATAGGAAAATGGAAGACTACAAAGTTGTCTGTCAAGACCATCTCGCCCAGCTAGAGCCCCCCCACTCGCCTAGCGAGAAGTCTATCTCGCCTAACGAGACATAGCAGTTGTGTGGCAGTTTAGTGATCTTTCTCCCAGCGAGAGATAGGGCTCACCCAGCGAGCAAACAGTTCTGGTTGGTTAAGTTTCGAGAATCAAAGGAAAAGAGTTAGTTCTTTTGTTGTGGAAACGCAGAAAAACTCTAAAGCTTCGGTCAAGGGCACCTTATGGATGAAATTACAGCGAATTCTTCCATCTATTTGTGCGAATTCATCAAATCCGTATGTTCTAGATGATTAGGAGTAGCTAATCTCTATTTTCATTAGGATTGGATGTAATGAATTCATACACTATGTGACTTTTCCTATGCAATATAATCTCCTTCGTATTCAATTGTTCTATCTTGATTATTAATGTGTAAGATAGGAATATCATGTTATTTATTGTTACTAAATCATTGGAAAATGAATTTGGAACTAGACATGGATAGAACATCCCAAGAGTTATGATCTAGGAATAGACATTATCTCTTGGTCATTCTAGAAATGTGATCTTAATGCAAATTGTATGCTAAAATGGCTAAGGAATTAGAGTTTTAACATATGATTTAGAACTTGCTTCTGAGGGATTAGAGTAAGTGTGCTTTTAACATGAATGTGAGTACGTAAAGATGTTTATATTGTGTAGTGTTGCATTACGTTGATTCATGAAATCCAATCCTAATGATGCCTTTTACCGAATCACATCTTCATTTTTATAATTTTGCATGCTTTATTTTACATTGAATTAAAAATGTTTTTCACAATTGCTAAAACTAGTAAATAATCACAAGTAGATTAACAAACACAAATCCCTTGGGAAAACGACACTTGGACTACCATTTTACTACTTCAAACGAATTGGTACACTTGCCAATAAGTTAACAAGAAGAAAAACCTAGAGAAAATGCTTCCTCTACTTTTCATGATTCTCTAAAGCTCCTTCAAGATCAGTTCCTGCATCCTCTGGTTTTCTACCTCTTGGAATATATATATATATATATATATATATATATATATACACACACACACACATATACTGCACGAATTTTCAACTAAGCTAGATAATTCTCGCCTAAGCGAGAAGGTATTTCATGTTGAAGAAAAGTCATCTCGCTTGATCAAAACTATTCTCCCTTAGGTGAGAAATGCCTAACTTGAATGCCCCTTCTCCACGAACTTAGGTGAGATTGGCAACAATAGATCTCGCTTGGGCGAAATTGCTTTAGCTTGAGCAAACAATGGCAAGACTTCTTCCGTTAACTCTGTTTCTTGATTTCTTCTTCCTCTCTTATGTTCTTTCCTCCTCCTACCTTAATTTACCTGAAAAATATACAAAAATAGGGATCAAATGATTTCTTTTAAGTAGAAACTTGGAAACATGTGATTGAAGCTCATTTTTCTTAGATCAAGGAAAATCAATATCATATAAACACAAATTACAAGCAGAAGTGCCAGAATTCCGTATGAATTTTACTAATTTTTTGCACTTATCACATCCTCAATTGATTTGATAAAGTCAAATGCTCTTCATGTAAGTCATATAATCATATTAGTTTCTACTAATTTAATCATTATTAATTAGCATATAAATTAAATTATGATTTTGGTTTTTATGTTACGAATTAATAAAACGGAAGCTTCAGGCTTTTGTTAATGTGGGAAAGAACCAACTTGACATAAACTTGGATGAGCCAACATTGGCAATTTCATTTACTAAACCTATAAATGCTCTTGAATGGTGGAAGAGTATTTCCATAAACAATCTTTTATATTCTAACTTGTTTTTTTCAATTCCATTCCATGTGTTATTTTAAGATGATGAAGTTGATCAAGATGGTAGAGCATAGGAGAGTTGTTCTAAGGGTGGATCTAATAACCCTGAAAAGAGATAATCTTGCTAATTTTAATCGAGTTACCTTGGATCTACATAGTATTAGAGTTAGAATAATGATAAGGTTCAAGTTATTATTTTGTTATGTTTTGTGTCGAAATCATACGAAAATTTTTATTAACACTATGTTGTATGGCAGGGATAGTATTACTATCAACAACGTGAAAGACAATTTGCAATTTACAAAACTGAAGAGAAGAGTCTCTAGTTTTGATGAGGATGATGCATGATTCATAGTTAGCAAAGGTAGAAGCATGGAAAGAGGAAATAGTAGCAAGGGTCATACACGAAGTAATTCACTTTCAAAGTCAAAGAAAGTGAAATGTTCCAAGTGCAAAGAGGTGAGGCGCATAAGGAAGAATTGTCCACAACTGAAGAAAGAAAGAAATAATAATGTCAGAACAACTGTTGCTCGTTCTAGTGCAGTTGTCTTTAGTGGGAGCTCAGATGAAGGAGATGGCAAAGCTGTTTTGATGGTCAATACTATTGGTTCTACTGATACATGGGTCATGGATACCGGTGCTTCTTATCACACGAATTTTAACAAGGAGTTGTTCAATTTATTTAAGGAATGAAATGGCAGTGTAAAATTGGGTGATGATGAGGACCTTGGTGTGAAAGGCAGTGACGTTGTGTAGATAAAAATGTCTGATGGCATTGCTAGAACGTTTGATGCTTGGTATGTTCCTGACTTACGGAAGAACCTGATCTCATTTGGTACCTTAGATAAACAAGGGTATAATTTTCCAGGAAAAGATGGACAAATTACGGTTTCCAAAGGTGCTCTAGTTGTCATGAAAGGGAAGCTACAACATGGATAAATTATGCTCATGTGAATGATGGTAAATTAAAGCCTAGGGCAATGAAATGTATATTTCTTGGGTATCCTACGGGTAGGGATGGCAATAGGTCGGGTCGGGCACGGATAGTGCCTACCCGCAACCCGACCCGTAAAAAAAAAATTCGCCCACTACCCGCCCGTTTACCCGTCGGGTATCCGCTTAAAAATAACCGCAGATATTTTTAAAACCCGCGGGTACCCGTAGATACCCGAAACCCGCAAATATTTAAAAATTTTATATTTTATAAATTGTTTAATATAAAATTATAAAAATAAAATATAAAATTAAATTAAATTAAATTAAATTAAATTTTAGTTATAATTAAATTTGACATAATAAAATATACTGCAAATTTTAATTTTAATTAAATTTAACTTAATAAAATATAAATTAAATTTTAGTTATAATTAAATTTGACATAATAAAATATACTGCAAATTTTAATTTTAATTAAATTTAACTTAATAAAATATAAATTAAATTTTAATTTTAATTTTTTTGCTGGTAACGGGTACGCGGGTATTAACTATCCGTCGCGGATTTTATCCGCGGATATTCGCGGACACGAGTATTTTTGCCATCCCTACCTACGGGTGTCAAAGGATATAGATTATGGTGTACTGAAAGTAATAGAACTAAAAGTTTATTATTAACATAGATGTTACTTTTAATGAGTCTGTTTTGTTTGGCCAAAAAGAGAAGGTTGAAAATATTGCAGGGAATAAGGGAATTCATCAAAAGGTGGAGCTTAAGTTTGAAGATTCAAATAAAGAAAATTTGGATCCTGTAGATCAATCTAGTAATGTCCAAGAAGAACCTCAAAGTATAGCTATAAGGAGAACGAAAAGGGAAATAAGAAAACATGCAATGTATGCAGATGTTACATGTGTTGTTGATACTAACTTTGTTGCGTATGCCTTGGCGGTTGGTGAAAATCTTTATTCTGATGAGCCTAAATCCTATAAGAATGCAATCTAGAGCAAAGAAGCGTCATAATGGTTAATTGCCATGAATGAGGAGATGTAGTCACTTAAGAAAAATCATACCTAGGAGTTAGTATCATTACTTAAAAGTGTGAAGCCAGTTGATGCAAATGGGTGTTAAAGAAGAAAAAAGGGATTCTTGATGTTGAACCATTTATATTTAAGGCAAGACTTGTGGCAAAAGGTTTTTCACAGAAAGAGGGAATTGACTACCATGAAGTGTTTTCACCTGTGGTAAAACATAAGACTATCCATGTTTTGTTGGCCATGGTGAGCGCTTTGGATATGGAGTTAGAGCAACTTGATGTGAAAACTACATTCTTGAATGGGATTTTAGAGGATCAAATTTACATGTCACAGCCATATGGATTCCTTGAGGTTGGGAAAGAGAACCATGTGTGTTTGTTGAAAAAACATTATTGTATGGTTTAAAATAGAGCCTGAGGTAGTGGTACAAGAGGTTTGATGCTTTTATGGTTTTCTATAATTTTGTTCAAAATGAGTTTGATAATTGTGTTTATAGTAGGAATTTGGCAAATGGTTCCTGTATATATTTGTTACTATATGTGGATGACATGTTAATTGTAGCTAAGAGCAAAACTATGAAGGATTTGGGTGCAGCTAAGAAGATTTTTGGAATGGTGATTTGGAGAGACAGGAATATAGGTCTATTTTATGTATCTCAGAAGAAATACATTGAAAATTTGTTGTAGTCTTTTCAAATGGAGAATTCTAAGCCTTTTAGTACTCCTTTGGTAGCATATTTTAGACTTGATGCTAGCACTCTTTGTAACATCCCGTTAGGATATTACGGATTTATAAATAAAATAAAGGAGTAAATTAATAACACAGCCTTTAATAATACCTCATTTTCCCAAAATGCGGGAAAAATTTAAAATTTATTAAATAAGTAAACAACGTTCATAACCATAAGTCATCAAAACCAAAAATCAAATGTTATAATAGCACCCATCAGGGTTTACAACTGATCTCAAAACCAAAGAAAATGAAACATAAGATTTCCCCGAATCTATCCCCTCTCTGCGACTAAGCTTCATTTGAGCCACCTGCATCAACAACATCTGCTCTCGTGTACCGCGTACACGATCATCGCCAAACATAAGCAGATAGGGTGAGCTTAATAGATAAAACATATACAATTTTATAGATATATACTTATACACACATCACTATGAATAACACAACCATCCCCCATGATTCCATCTTTTAATTCATGCCACCTGACCCCAATCAGATTATTCGTATTCTACATCTTCTAGTGAATACTTCAAGATGACTTGCTACAATACCTATCGGCCATAACCGATAAAGCACGTGCGGGTACCATTGTTACGGATCATACACCGTAACGCCAGGAGGAGTTCCCAAATGCGAACATAATTCGCAACGTCCCAAGACTACCAAACTCGTCAGCCAACCACTGAGGAGGGCAATTTATCTGGACCCATCCGTACTGGCCACAACCAGCACACTCACACCGGCAACACTCGCCAACCCGAGCCACAACTCAAGGGTTCCTCGTGTTCATCAGTCATACCAAGCCACAACTCAAGAGATGCTATTCCGAGCCACAACTCAAGGAATACCATATGCTTAACCCCTATCCCGAGCCACAACTCAAGGGATACGTTCTGAGCCACAACTCAAGGAACACCAGCAATCCCACCTTTAAAGCACCACTAGAAGCCATGTAGATCACACATGTGAAATCAAAATTCCAAGCTGCAGCAGTACAAATCGTCTAGCGGGGGACACGTGCCGCCAGGCGTTGCCAGCTCCCAGACCGCCTGGTGTAGGTGTCGCATACCACCAGGCGCACAGCGCCTAAAAAATCCTTCTTGCTACAGGTACCGCCTGGCGGGACTGTCCTCACCACTAGGCGCACCTAACCTCGAGACCCCACTGTATTCCCGCTACCGCCTGACAGTTCGTGTATCACCGCCAGACGCCATGACAATACTACGCGTTACTGGTTTCTGCTCAAGTCTAGCACAATTTCTTACCTCATTTCCAACTGGTCACTTCCCCAGTATCATCTAACTTAACTTGTTACTAACAACGGTGAAGTTCAGTCTTCACTCCCTAGCTTGATAACAGTACACATTCAATTATAACATTAAGCTTCTTCCTTTTTAACCTATTATTATTCTTGGATTCCTTACCCTTAAGTTGTTGCCAAGCCTATTACATTGGTATAGTGCCCTCTTCACACCATCAAGCGCCAACGCTAAATAAATCCCATCACTTCTTCTATAATTCCCTCCCCCTCTAGCGTTCTCTTAGGGTTAAACTCCCATTCACAACAATTGGTCAATTCTCTAAACCCCCCTTGCACCCAACTTATCCAAAATCCAGAATCCCTACTACGCCATAAAATAAGCAAAACCTCTAACATCTAATATCGTTACCTCCTAATGTAGTCCCCACCTTTTTAGTTCATACACGAAACTCCATCATCAAACTTCCACATATATAACAAAAATCCCCTCTACTGATCCCAACTCAACGGAAACAGAACCCAACCTCAGTGCATGACATCACAACCATGCAGCAGCACTGCCACTACGCTGGCGCCTGGCGGCCAGTCCCGTGCCGCTAGGCGGTGCTTACCATCTATACATTTTCCAGATTTTCCTAGCACCCATAACCCAACCATTTTTCTTTCTTTGCGAATTCCCATCACTCGCAACTCCAATCCAATCACAACCAGAACCATTCAACATTTAATCACATTGATCAACTATTCCTATGTCCAATTCACGGTAACCTATTTCGAATCGTAGATAAAAATATCACACATTCAACCCTAAAGCTCATGTGCATTGTTCCATCCGATTACATGGTCCATTACAAGTCAATCAGTGAAATTCAACACCAAATCATCTTCTAAGAACTAACCCATGTTTTTCCCAATCATAAACATGTCAAAATACGCACAAAATCACCAAAATGAGCCAACAGACTCGCGTTGCCTGGCGGAAATTCATCACCGTCAGGCAGTCCATCAGAGAACCCAGAAAAATGCTACAGAATTTGCATCGCCTGGCAGTACAGGGCTTCACTGCCAGGCAGTGCATCAGGGAACCCAGATATACATACAATTTGGTATGAGCTGCCTGGCGGCTATGTATAGCCCGCCAGGCGGTTTCTGGAAAATTTCCAGAATTCAAAATTTCGCAGATAAAAATGGAAACCATGCATTCACGTGATCATACTTTTCAGGTAATTATTAAAACAACAAGATAAATGGAGTCCAGCTCCCCTAACCTGGTTTTCCTTTACTAAACTTGAAAATTTCAAGCTCTTTCTTTGATCACTAATGGCCACCCTTGATTCTTCTCAACCCAGCCTCAATAATTCACTCACTACACTCCCCTCACTCTTAATTTTCGTCTCTGTTTTCTAGGTATATTTTCAACCTTGCAAAACCTTTCCTAAACCCTCACTTTTGCCTTTTAAACTAGTGCTTTAAGCTAGTCCAAAGATCAAAACGAAAATGCACCTAATTATGTGTTAATGGTCATTCATTTCTCATTATGAATTGTGATTACAGCCACTCTTGGCTGCTGATTCAAGTTAGGGTTCCCTTTACCCTTTCCACTTCCATCCCAAGTTAACATTAGCAAAAGAAAAATGAAGTTAAATTTGGGTTTTCCAAGACTTGAACCCCAACTATGCAATTGCCAGAGCATGATTAACATATACTAAAATAATAACGAATAATAACTCAAAATTAACACACATAGGACTCGAACCCAAGTCCTTTCACACAATCAAAGTACTCTCAACCATTTGAGCTAGTACTTCTCCACATCATACTCATCATAATTTAATGTCATAAATGATTCCCCCCCCCGCATTTATTAATTATTTATTTATTTAATTAATTAAATTCCATGGGTCTTACAGTCTTCCTAGTACCAATGAAGAGAAGGATTATATGAATGAGGTTCCTTACTCTAGTGCTATTGGGAACTTGATGTATGACATGGTTTGTACAAGACCAGATTTGGCTCATGGTGTGAGTGTGGTTAGTAGATTTATGTGTAATCTTGGGAAAGCTCATTGGGTGGTTGTGAAGTGGATTATGCGATATTTAAAAGGTACTAGTAATATCTGCATGGTTTATGGTTCTAATGATATTGAGTGTGGTCATATTGGTTATGCAGATTCTGACTATGGTGGAGATCTTGTGAAAAGAAGATCTTTGACATGTTATATCTTCACTCTTTATGGTTATGCTATTAGTTGGAAAGCAACACTTCAACCTACTATTGCTTTATCTACCAACGAAGCAGAATACGTGTCCTTGATAGAAGGAGTCAAAGAAGGTATATGGTTGCAAGGTCTTATTAATAGTTTGGGTTTGAATGTGCAAAGGTGTGTACTTTGTTGTGACGGTCAAAGCGCATTGTGTTTGGCTAAAAATCCAGTTTATCATGAAAGATCAAAGCATATCGATGTCATATTGAATTTCATACGCGATGTAATTGAAAACAAATTGTTCTCCATAAAGAAGATATTAACCGTAGACAATCCAACATATATGTTGACTAAGCCCCTATCTTCTGCCAAGTTTAAGCATAGCTTGGACTTGGTGAATGTTCGCATAGCTTGAGACCCTTCGGGATGAAGAGGCATGAGAGTTGTTCTTGATTACTGGTGACTTGGGAAAATTCAAGTCAAGGTGGAGAATTGTTAAGATGCCTTGAATATTACATTGTCCCTTTATCTCCTTTACTTGATATATTTATAGGTTGTAACGATGTTTAAAGGGATTGTTATTTTTATCCTTTTATAAGGCTAAAAGACATATGTATCATGTATTTCTCTATTATTATTCAAAAATAAGAAACTCTTGAATTGCTCCATGGACGTTGGTTAAATTGACTCAATCATGTAAATTTGTATGTTTTTTTCTTTCTCTTATTCTTTTTCTTTTTCATATTGTCATAACAAGTAATTTGGAAAAAAAAGTTTTGACTTTTTTTTTTCTTTGGTCGTGATACACGAAGGGAAATGATATGGTTCTAATTACCTTATGTTTTTATTTATTTGTTTGGAAAAATGAATTTAGAAACAAAATTATGTTTTTACTTATTTGTTTGAAAGAAGGAATTAGAAACAAAATTATTAATGAGACTAGTGACAAAATTAAGAAAACAGCAACATACTTTTAAGATGATACAAAATCATTTAGATTGCAATCAAATTAATTATACTAAAAATATTAATATGGCAGAATATTTGAAAGCTAAATTTTAAGTTTTCATTAAACATTTTCTCACGAAATATTAATTTCTAAGTCTTTAAATCTTCACCAAAACTCAATTTAAAATTTCATAAAAAAAAATACTTAATCTAAATGCACAAGTACATTAACTATATTTGCACTAAAAAAAATAATCAAATATTAGATTAAATACATCACAAACCTAATAATGTCCCGTGATTTTAACCTCATCATTGAACTTTGTTGAACAACCTGTGCCTTGAGTTTGCATATGAAATCTACAATAGATTGATTTCTTATAATTGATGTATTTTTGTTCAAAGTTTCCATGTCCTAGGAATAAACTACACATTAAGGTTGTAATAGTGCCTTATATGATTAATTCAACCTTTATGAGGAATGAATTCATAGACAAAATCTTGTTGCTGATCAAATTGCGTGTGAAGTTATGCTTGAATAAGATGAATATAATAGATTTGATAGCTAGTTGAAAATCCCCTTCAAACATTACAAGTACTAAAGTTGTCTACTCCATTAAATGGAGTCTTCCTCCTTTGATACTTTTAGGCTTAATTGTTATGACACAATTTTTGAATGAGGAGCAAACAATAGTGCATGACATGAATATGTCAATAGGGACCACTTTTGTTGTCTTTGTCTTTTCATGTAAATTATGTGTTGCTTTTATTTTTCAAGTGAAACTATGGATGATTTTATTTGTTTTAAGTTTGTTCATGAATAATAAATTGTTGAATATATTTATTTTATTGATTTTAATCTTTTTTATGAAATGTACAATTTTATCTTATTTGTTGGGGATTAAAGTGTAAATTTAAATTTTACACTAAAAAAAATAAAAAAAGTTAAATATAATGTAAAAATGAAGATCTATAAATTTATAATTAAATACTGTATATAAAATACGAAAGATAACTTTTTTACATGTATCGAACACATACATCATCTTTGAGAAGAAAAATATTATAAATTTGAAATATGAATTTAAATTTGATACTCTTTGGGATGATCTCTAATAAATCTTAGTATGAGAAATTAGGCTTTTTAATAAAAGGAAAATGAAATAAAATTAAATGATGCAAATAAATTAAAAAGAAAACTACGAAGCTGTATCACGTGAGTGGCACGTGGGGATTTGCAAGCTCAACAGAAGTGAGCCCAACTTCCGTAAAAGCCACAGTCCCCAATATCCATTTCCCAACTTCGACAATAAGAAATTCTTTTGGGCTTCTCTCACACGCCAACAACAACAACAACTACACCATCTCAAAATCAAACAAAGGCAGAAGAGAGAAGAGAGGAAGAAAATAGAGAAAAGAAAAACCTTCGTGCCCGCCAAACGCAATTTCCCAAAAGGAAAAACCCTTTCGCGCTCTCTCCTCCCAAATGACACAACCATCAGCGCCTCCGCCTCCTCCTCCGCCGCTGGCGCCACCGCCACCGACAACTCCGCCGCCACCTCAGCAGACCGAGAGCGTCCGCGTCCGCTGCGCCGGCTGCCGAATGATCCTCACAGTCGCGCCTGGCCTCACGGAGTTCGCCTGCCCTACCTGCCGAATGCCGCAGATGCTTCCGCCGGAGCTCATGCCTAGGGAGCGCGCCGCCGCACCAAATGCGCTTACACCGGTGCCTCCGACGTCCGCTCCGCCGTCGCAGCCTCCGCACGCGCCTGCACACGGCATTGATCCCACTAAGATCCAGCTTCCCTGCGCTTCTTGTAAAGCCATCCTCAACGTTCCTCACGGCCTCGCGCGCTTCGCTTGCCCTCAGTGCAACGTTGACCTAGCCGTCGATGTCTCCAAGGTGAAACAGTTCTTCCCCGCCGCTCCTCCGCCGGAAGAAGTTAACGAGGTTTGCCTCCTTTCTGTTGCTTCTTTTCTGGTTATCGACGATTTCGGTGATTGAGAAGTGGCGAACGGGAATGGTGCCATTGGTTTACTGTGTAGTGTGATTCTTACGGTAGGGTTTGTGTGTAGTTTAGTTCGTTCTGGTTGATATTCAGGATATGGTATATAAAGTGTGATACTATACAGAGTGTGATTGTGGATACTATAATGCTTCCAATGAGGATGAAGAAACAAGGAAGTAGAAGATTAAGTGTGCTTGATGGTTGACAAATGCTTTTGTTTGTCTTCATTGATGCCGAGGAGCATGTTTGGAAAGCTTTAGTCGGTCAACACACATTTCATCAGGCCAAACGTAAAAGCAAAATTTTGTTTCTTACTTGTATAAGTTGGTATCCGTTGAGACAAACAAATACACCAGAAGACATGCAATATAAAATGTGATTGTGATTGTGGTTGATGTTATAATGTCAGTGGGTAGGGTGATTTTAGTTTACATTTGGATTTTTATGTGTACTTCATTTTTCGATGATTTATATTGGGACACACAATATCAAATGTGATTGTGAAGGTGGTTGATGTTATAATGCTTGTGTGTAGTGTAATTTTAGGTTACATTTGGATTTCTATGTGTACTTTAGTTTGCCTTTATTATTGGGCACACACAATATAGAAAGTCTGTTGTTTATAATGATACTTTGTAGTGTTATTTTAGGTTAGTGTGATTTCAATGCACACTTCAGTTTGTCCTGGTTGCTATAGGGGACCTACAATATGAACTAGGATTGTGATTGCAGTTGATATTATAATGTTCTAATGAGGATGAAGAAATAAGATAGCAGAATATGAGTACGATGAATGGTTGCTAATGTGAAGATGTTAGTAAGGAACAATGACGATGATTAAGCGGAAGCCTTGATTTGTTTTTGCATGATAATGGGATTCTGTGTATACTTTATTTCATCTTGATTGATATGGAGGATATTTGATAGGGTGTGAATTTTAGGGTGGTTGATATTAATATGCTGCCAATAGGGAAGAATGAGGATTCTGAAAAGGAGTATGTGATTCTATGTGTACTTCAGTTTGTCTTGATTAATATGGAGGATGTACAGTAAGTTTTTCTATGGCTGAAAACTTGACATGGTAAGTGTTGCTTATTGGATTATTATATAATGGTAGTAGAATGTGCTTGGTAGTTAGTCAAGTGGGTGTAGCATTTCATGGTTGATGTGGAGGACATACAGTGAGGAGTGATGGTAGTTGATATGGTGGTTTAGCTACAAGGATGAAGATGAGCAGGCATTATGAAAAGGAAGTGGAATGTGCTTTATTGTTGGTTGATGAGGTAAAGTTGTAGCAAGAATGAATTCACATTTCAAAAAGGAAGAAGAATGTCATTTATAGTTGATAAGGTGAAGATGTTAGGACGAATTAAGAAACTGGATGTACAATATGCTTTATGGTTGATAAAGTAAAGATGATAATAATAAGAAGGATGGGTTATTCTATTTCTTGAGA
>Ga0209589_1006191_pt1 | contig 19931 bp, 13 predicted proteins | sample CowpeawhiteBW_FD_187525 | JGI IMG/M metagenome (GOLD analysis project Ga0209589, IMG submission 187525) | Root nodule microbial communities of legume samples collected from California USA - Cow pea white BW (SPAdes) (version 2) | ecosystem: Host-associated > Plants > Roots > Nodule | place: USA... | reverse complement strand
TTTTAGGTTTTTTTTTTTTTTTTGTAATTGTGTCAAAACTTCTTTTCTCATGATCTTAGCATTTCTTGTGTTGGTTTCACACACTTCTGGCCAACGCTATTCTTTTTCCCTGTAAGAGAGTTAGTTCCAAAATATCATATCAGACAAATATGTCAACTTTAATAACAATATCAACTTTATACGAAAATTTTATGATTAAATATTTGTTCGTAGCAAACCATCATGCCACAATAGTTTTTCATATTTACTCATAACAAATTTAGAATATTTTTTTTTTTAACTTTTATCATATGTTGAATGAAATTCAAAAATATTGATGCTAACGTGAAAACACACGTAGATGAAATGGGCCATTAACACTTTCATACTTTTTTTTATTCTTCGTGAATTTCTTTTTGCAGCCCTATGATCTTCGTCTGCACTCCCATAAGTTCTAAAAATTTTAATCTATTCTTTGGTTTAAAGTTTTTTTTTTCTTTTTCAAATTGTACGATCTAAAAATCTTCCAAATTATGCACTTTAGATTTTAGAAAAAAAGTATATTAAATTATACAATATAGAACAGTAATTTAAAAATTAATCTAACTTTAAGTTTGAATAATTTAGAAATCAATATAATATTTTAAATTACATAATTTAAAAGCTCCCCTTTTACATAAAAGGAAAACTTCCAAATTGTTAAACCTGAAATACCTAATTTAATTTCAGATTCCACGATCTAGAACTTATCTATTGCATAAAAGGAAAACTTTTAAGGGGCACTTTTGATTTAACAATACAAAAGTCATTTTTTATAAAATAATAAGATGCGAAGGTGATAATATCATCAGTTTTTTTAAGGATGATTTACATCTTAAAAGAATATAATATAGAAAAATTAATATTTTCAATCCCAACCCAAAATCCATCACAAAGTAATACAATACTAATAAGAAGACATTTAGAACACTCTATTTATAAGAGTTTTTTTTTAATAAATTAAAATCAATTTATGTATTAGTTAAATTATTTTTTCAAAAGGTTAATGTAAAATATCTTTTACCAATTTTGTTATATACAATTTTTTTTAGTTTATATGAGTTTTTTTTTTCTTTTATAAGTATTTGTAAAGAAAATTATTCGAACAAATCAAATCAGGAAATAAACAGGTAAATGAGATATTTCCAAAATCAAAAACAGTGTTTTGATCTAAACATAAACTTTGTTTTAATTTATTATTATTTCATTTGTTTCTTATGTTAATCTTAATATTTCTGTGTTTTTTTTATTAGTGAAATGGAGGGAAAAGGGAAGAATAAGAAAGTATAGAAAATCAAACAGAGGAAAAAAAAGGTGTGATTTGAATAAATAAAATAAGTAGAATATCCCTTCTGTATTTATTTGGATGAGTGAAAAAGATTTATATGAAAATTATTTTATAATAATCAACAAAATTAATTTGTTTATAAAAGATAAAAAAAAATCTCATGTCATACCAATTCGAATAAAAATATATTCTGATAAATTCTACAAAAATAACTTTGCTCTTTTTTCTTCTTCAAAGAAACACGTGGTAAAGTTCTAGTATCTCTATCGTAATTCTCTTTCATTTTATTTTACTTTATAAAAAGTAATAACACCTACCTATACATTTTCTCAATGCCTTCTATAACATGTTTGATTTTCACATTTTCTATATTAATGTTAACACACAACATTTTATATCTCATATCGAGATTCTTTTATCTTTATTATTAGACATACGAAGACTCTAGTTTCTTTTGTCTTCTTTTCATGTTTTAACGTGTATTTTTAAGTTAAATGCATGTATTGCAAGAAATTTCGCACACACTCTAAATATGAAAGGAATAAACTATTTTAATTTTAAAAGTGTATAATATTGTCAATTATGCTAGTTCAAAAAAAAATGTATTGGATAAAAGTTGAAACAAAAACAACTATTTCTAATATAAAAGGAAGAGAAAATACTTTTACAGATAATTTCGGTATGGTGGACAAAAAAAAATATAGTAAGCAGAGTCAATGCAAAGGCTATAAATAAAAAAGAAACTAAACAAACTAAAAAGTTATAAACAAACTATACTATCTAACTAGCTTAATTAATAGTCCCTTTCAAGAAGAAAGGAAGATGTTGTTGATGTTCATCTTGAAGATAATAGAAGTGGAACTCGTTTTAAGCAATTTGTGAATACATCAACAATTTGAGGGTGTTTTCAAACATTAACAAGTCTAAGAACTCCTTTTTCAATTTATTCTATGATAAAATGAATATCAATCTCAAGTGTTTTTGTTCTTTTGATGTATGAGGGATTGTTTATTGTCGCAATAAACTATTGCAAAAGAATTATGAATATGAAAATCAATCAATAGATTTATTAACCAAATAATCTTAGTGGAAACATAAGCTAAAGCTCTATACTTGGTTTTTGTAGAGGATTTGCTAATAGTCTTTTGATGTTTTGCTTTCCATGAGATTAAAGAATTTTCTAAGAAAATACAAAAATCACTTGTGGAACACCTCCTATAAAGACATTACCCCTAGTCTGCATCCACATAGGCATGAAGATTGGTATCATCTATAGCTTTGAACAAAACACCTAATGTGCTTAAGATATCAAAGCATAATAATGGTATCCTCCATGTGGGCATAGTGAGGGTTAGATATACATTGTCTTAATTTATGAACAAAGTAACATATATCATGATAACAAAATGGTTAAATATAATAAACGTCTTATATGACGTTTGTATATACCAGGGTCAACAAGAGGAGTGTCTGGATCATTGTGCAAATTAATATTAGGGAGCATGGATTATGGTTTACGAGCAACCATGCTACAATCTTCAAGGAAAAATAGAATGTAATGATATTGACACATGAAAATGCTAGTTTTGGATTTTGAAAACTCAAGGCCAAGGAAAAGTTTTAAGTCCCCAACATCTTTTAAGTTGAAAATGTTTTGAAGATCATTTTTAACATGAATAATATCTATATTAGGACCAACAATAATAATATCATCAACATTAACAAGAATAGAAACAAAATTAACATTAACTCCTTTTGTAAAATGAGAAAATCATGTTTAGATTGGCGGAAACCAAAAGAGAGAAAAGAATCACGAAATTTATGGAAGTATCTTTTTTAGGCTTGTTTTAAAAAAAAAAAAAATATATATATATATATATATAGAGAGAGAGAGAGAGAGAGAGAGAGAAATTTATTAAGATGACAAATTAAAGGTGCATTAATAGTGGGAGTAAAATTGTGATTACCTCCTAATGAGATATTAATAAAGATTTCTTCCTCAAGTTAACCATTAAGAAACACATTATTTATGTCAAGTTGAAGTAATTTCCAATGTTTGACAATAAGAGAAAGTATTACAGAATGGTAGAAACATTTACAACATGAAAAAAAGTTTGATTATCAATGACCTCACACTGAGCTTCTTCTTGCAAGATTAACGAAAAAACATAACCAATTGAAGGAAAAGGGTAAAAAATAAGGATTTGGCCACGAATTTGAGAGATAGAATTGTGCAAACCCATAAGGAAGGACATGACATAGCCAACTTTAGTTTGTTGCTAAAGGTGTTGGAGACCACCGTAAGAATAATTGAATTGGGGTTTGTAATCAGAGAGCTCTTCCCACACGAATTTCAACTTTGTATAATAGGTACTGACAATGTTTGACCCTTGTTGTGATGACATGAGTTGACGTCGGAATTGAAAAATGCGAGGCCCATTTTTGCAAGAAAACCGAGTACGAAGATCTTCTCATACCTCATGAGCGGTGGTGGTGAACATAATGTTTCTAGCAATTTCTTTTGAGACTAAATTTTTTAGTCAGGAGATCATAAGCGCCATCATGGTAGAGAAAAAAAAAGGGTGGTTGGGGTCACAATGAGATTCTTTAACTATGGTGGTGGTGTCTTGGATTGGGTTGACCATGGAAGCAAGAAGAATAGGAAAAAAGAAACAAGAACAAGGGAAAGAAAAGAAAGAAAGGCAGAAGCTTATAACATGTGTAGTAGTGATACCATATTGGATAAAAGTTGAAAGAAAAAAACCTTTTCTATTATGATAGGAAGAGAACACTTTTACAATTGGAAGGCAACTTTGGTTCAATGAGCAAAACAAAAGATGCTCACTAGGAGAGTCTATGCAAAAGCTATAAATAAAGGAAGTTAAACAAACTAGAAAGTCGTAAACAAACTATACAATCTAGCTAGTTTAACTAAAGAAGTGTAATTTAAATAATGACATTGAGATATGTTTAAATGTTAAACTTATGTTATTAATCCTTTAATTTTCAGTGAAAATTAGAGTTAGTTCATCTTTAAAGTTTTTACCTAATTTAGCTCACAACTTTATAAATATTTTGATTTAGTTATTTTTAACCAACTTTTATGAAATTTATTTAATGTTTCAAGATAATATTTAAATTATTTATATCGTTTGAAACATTTCTATCTCAATGTTAGTTGAATAACACAATTAAAACATTAACTAAACTTATCAAAATTTGATTAAAAAAACTAAATCCAACACAACTTTAAAGATGAGAAACTAAATTAGTTTAAAATTTTAAAAATATTCTCTGAAAGAAGAAATATTTAATCATTTTATAATACATGATAAGTTTTAATGAGTAAATAAGTAATTAAAATTTTAGATATTTGCTTGAAAATTATTAATTTCTTTTCACGCACCAATTACTTTGACGAAAATCGTAAATTGCAAGGGAAAAAGATGTAATTTATCTCCATTATTTTTTACTCCGATTAGTTTCAGATTTTCCCAAAGGTTTATGAAAACCGGAAAAGAAAATAACGAAGAAGGATTAACAAAGGTCCTATTCTGAAAAAAACACCAGAACGGCGTCGTTGGGTTCCCTTCACCCAAATTTCTTCAGACACTGATACTCAGTGCAATTCATTTTTCCTCGAGCAAAACTTGCCTCACCGTTGATGGAGGGCGGCGACACCGCGAACATGCTACGCATTCTGGTGGCCACCGACTGCCACCTCGGGTACATGGAGAAGGACGAGGTGCGCCGCCACGACTCCTTCCACGCCTTCGAGGAGATTTGCGCCATTGCAGAGCGCCAGGGCGTGGACTTCGTTCTCCTTGGCGGCGACCTATTCCACGAGAACAAGCCGTCGCGGTCAACGCTAGTCAAGGCCATCGAGATTCTCCGCCGCTACTGCCTCAACGACCGCCCCGTCCCGTTCCAAGTCGTCAGCGACCAGACGCTCAATTTCCAGAACGCGTGAGTCTCTCTCGCTCTCTCGCTCTCTCGCTAACTCGTGTGTGTGGTTCTTAAATGTATGTGAAGGTTCTTAGGGATAGAGTGAGTGATTGTTATTTGTTCCGCAGGTTTGGTCACGTGAACTATGAGGATCCTCACTTCAACGTTGGCTTGCCGGTTTTTACCATTCACGGAAATCACGATGATCCTGCTGGTGTGGTATGATTCTGAACTTGTATTGTTTGTTCATTGCTGCATTTAGAATGTGCTCGATTAAGAAGGAAGACCATAAAGAGATTTTATATTTCGGGAATTACTCCGTGTTTTGAAAGTTTGCGTGTTCGAATGTTCAAGAGGTTTATGCTCTAAGTTGGTAGTTGAAAATTGAAACGAGTTTTGGTTTTGCTTGCAACATTTATTTTGTTACTTAAGTCGTTATTTAGAGTTTTGGCTGGATAAAAATTGAACTTGGAGTGACTAGGATTAGGAAGGGGATGGGTGTTATAGATTGAGGACTTGGATAAATCATCGACTGTTGGTTTTCACGTCTTTACTGTTCAATGATCTTGACTTGGTATATTTTTTCTTTAGGGTTTGGGTGGGGGGTAGAATCGCAAAAGAGGTTAATGATTGTCCATGTGGAATTGGGGGAAATACTACTATACTTTTAGCTTGTTATAGCTCCATACAAGTCATAAGTGTCTGGACTAGTGTTTGTTTATTTCACCGTTATTTGTTTTTCTTCAAGAGGGCATTGGATGAAGATTTGTTGCTAGTGATAATTTCTTTGTCTTTCCTTTCCTTTTTTCTTAAAAATTTTGGTAAGGACTAGAGCTGTTTGTCTTGTACTTATCATTGTTGCAAGATAAATTCAGAATAAGATTGATAAATGTGTTATTACACATCAAAAACATTTTTTAAGAAAATACACATGAGCAATGTAAAGCTTATAAAGGCTTGATTCTCACTCACTTTGTGACCTAGTTTATGGAGTTGAGTTAGGCCCTACTGTAAAATTGATTTTGGGTTGTTCTTAACCAAAACTCTATCTGCCTACAGCTCTCCCCATGCAATCTATTTAAGCCTGCTACTTGCCCTGTGCAATGTAGAAAAAATCAGTCCTACAATTCCACATTCCAGATTTCTAGTATTGATCACGAAGGGTTGACTGTTGAGATCCCACTTCAACTATAAAAGAGACCGAAGTAGAACTTAGAAAGGTTTCGGCAGTTTTTACTTCATAAACTAGCTTTAGGAGTTCAGCTAGTCCTAATCAAATTTATGATCTCTAAATTCTGACTATCGGAAAACCTTAATTACATTTTCCTCAACAAGCAATTTGTATATACATTTGAAAAGGTGGTGATGTTTTTATTTATTTTGGTTGTTGGATTTCCTAGTGAGTGATCAGAATAAGTCAATTGATTTTGAAGGAAATTAACCCCTCATCACCTCCTTTTAATTTAGCTATATATATATATATATATATTTGACAACATTGATATTTTGTCTATCTAATTTTCCAAAGTACAACAAATATGACCACTTTATTGAATCATTGTGGCAGGACAACCTTTCTGTGGTTGATATTCTCTCAGCATGTAATCTAGTCAATTACTTTGGGAAAACAGTTCTCGGGGGCTCTGGTGTTGGTCAGATCACTCTGCACCCTATTCTTATCAGAAAGGTTTGTTATTGAACGCTCTTACTATCAGGATACAGTAGATTTAGTGAAACCGTCACTTTTTTCTTTTAGGTGCATGTTTGGTTTTGCTTAATTTCAGAGAAGTTTTTTTCTTCCCCTTCAAAATCTCTTGGTAAGGTTTTAATTAAAATTTGTTTTGTGTACAAAATAAGCCAATGCGGACAAGCTAATGGGAAAAAGAAAAGGAAGAGAAATCTGGAATGGTTAGAAATCTCATTTTGTCCTGAAGTTGTATTTTTATGAATTGCAGGGTTCAACAGCTGTAGCTCTGTATGGTCTGGGAAACATTAGAGATGAAAGACTTAATAGGATGTTTCAAGTATCCTACTGATAAAACATGCTTTGAAGCGGTTCATCTATTTTAAGTCTACTCCTATCCGGAGGTAGTATGTTACTTACTTAAATATTTTTTCAGACACCACATGCTGTACAGTGGATGCGACCTGAATCTCAGGAAGGGTGTCAAGTGTCTGATTGGTTCAACATTCTGGTACTTCACCAGAACAGGTTGTCTTCCTTTCGTCTGTCTGTTTTAGGAGGCTGCATTTAATATCACTCATCGAGGAAGATGTGTTGATTATTTTGAAATATAACTTTGACTTTGAAATTATTGATCTTGCTCGCAGTCTAGATGATGTACAGTATTGAAGTTTTAGATTTTAATCTGCATGATTATTTATCTTATTTTCACTAATGGTATGTAGGGTGAAGACAAATCCAAAAAATGCAATAAATGAGCACTTCCTGCCTCGCTTTCTAGACTTCATTGTGTGGGGCCATGAGCATGAATGTTTGGTTGACCCGCAGGTGTTCTGATTAAACTTCTCTTAAATGGACCGAGATAGAATATGTTTTGCTCTGCAAAATTAATATGGATTTTAATTTGCTACAGGAAGTTCCAGGGATGGGATTTCACATCTCGCAACCAGGGTCATCAGTTGCAACGTCTCTTATTGATGGAGAATCAAAGCCAAAGCATGTACTTCTTCTAGAAATCAAGGTTGTCTATGTACTGGAAATCTAAATGTCTATCCCATGGTAGAAGATCAGTGGTTGTTGTATTTTATCGTCTTACTAAGTGCTTTTAAATAAATGGTTATTGTCAGGGAAATCAATATCGCCCAACTAAAATACCTTTGATGTCTGTGCGACCTTTTGAGTATACTGAGGTAAGGTAAAATACTAATATTTTGTTTTCTTCTGTCTTTATTAATTATTAATTACATGCATACTTTACACTTTCACTGTTATTGAAGCAAGATTGAATTGATTTAATAGTTACCAATTGAAGCCATCTCATGGTTCTTCAATAATCATTTTAATCTTTGTAATGAAGGTAATACTAAAAGATGAGCCGGATATTGATCCCAATGATCAAAGTTCTATTCTTGAGCACCTAGACAAAGTGGTATGTGGATATTCCTTATCAGATGATTTTTGTTTTGCTATGTCCTTTTGGTTGCTTGCAAACTTCTTGTGGGAGACCTACCTCGGTATCTTTTTACCTGATTCTTCCTCTTCGGTTCCTTTTAGTGGTTATTCTCATTGTAATTTGTTCTTATTCAGTTGTGACAAAATTTGTCTACTCTGCTTTAGAGTCTGTTTCAGGACCACTGAAATTTGTTGGAACTTCAATTTTCTCAAATCACTTTTATGCATGGATATGTGATCATACGTATAGCAACTGTGTTTTGATAATAGAATATGGTTCAGGTTGGGAAACTGATAGAAAAGTCTAGTAAGCATGTCGTGAATAGAAAAGAACTCAAGCTTCCACTAATACGTGTCAAGGTAATTTTTGTACACTGTATTATGACTTTTGAATGTCACATCTACATGTAGTGGCCTTTTATTTTTCTTTTCATCTAGCAAGAAGATAATTCTGTTATTAATTGCTTTTATAATCTTTATTGGTTTTGATCTTGCACCTTTCTTCGAGAAAAAAATAGTAATTTTCATGATATTAAACCAATTAAACGTCAATCTTGATGCATGGAGTCAGATTCACAATACCATCAAAATCCAGAGTTTATTAGGAAATTTTATTTGGACTTCTGTTGGCTATAGGCACATCTAGTTACCGTAGATTTTATATGATGTTTTCTGGCGTGACCTTAACTTCTTCAATGTAAACTACAGGTGGATTATTCTGGATTTATGACTATAAACCCCCAAAGATTTGGGCAGAAATATGTTGGGAAGGTAATTTCTACCTATCTCTTTCCTGAATTAGTGTGCTAAGGTTGATTTTGGTTGGAAATTGTTTTCTACTGTTGATTAGTCATCCTTATTCTAGGTTGCAAATCCCCAAGACATTCTCATTTTCTCCAAGGCTACAAAAAGGACCAAGGTTGAAGGTAATTTGAGTTATCTTTATTTACCTTTCTATACCGATTCATTTCATATCAACAGTATTTTTTCAATTACAATATATCCTAGACAGGCTTCTTTTATCAGTTCTGTTACTGATGATGAAGCCACAACTTACGTTTCTTATTCAGGTTTTCCTAGCTATATATTTTCTTCCTGAAAATCTTATGTTATCCCTGTCCGCGCCCACCTTTGATGCTGTTACTGCAGCATGCATTAGTTAGCCCCTTGTAATCTGTTTTGAGCAGTGCCAGTTAGCCCTGCCTCTGTTTCTATAATATCTGGCAATAGATCACTGCATATGATAGCATCTGTTTTATTTTGCATCCCAAATAAGAATGACAAGAATCTTTGCAGAGCTACACCACAAAAGCTAGTAGCTGTAGTTGTAGAGCTCAAGATATTATAAACCTCACACTAGAATCTCATACTTCCAGTGTGGGACGGAGCTATAAGGTTGACCTAGTGGTAAAAGTTGGAAAGGTGGGTAGGAGAGGTTGTGTGTTCAACTCCTCTCACTAACATTTGGGAGGTATAAGGTTGGGTTGAAGGGTTTGGAAGGGAGGGTGGGAAAGGTTGTGGGTTCAACTCCCCCCACTAACAAAAATTAACAATTAACATTTGCAGATAAAAAAAAAAAACTTCCAATGTGGGACTCGGGTCCTATTCCTTGCCATTGGATCCTAATATAGCAGCATATTTTGCACTAGCCCACTGGGCAGTCCCAAGTGAATATTGCAGTGTGATATCACCATCCACGTCACACTTTTGCATCTGAAAAATGGTGGAAAACTCTAGCACTAATTGATGGGAATCTTAGGAGAATTACACAAAAAGCTAGATGTGGTTATGATTAGAAATTTAGAATCAGCATTATGGACAGATTGGAGGAATTGTGTTCTCTTTGTATTTTGGCCATATTAATAGTCATGTGCATGACATATGCAATCTATGTAAAACATATAAAAATGTCACTAGTTGGCCAATTGGCATACATTTATATATTGGTTTAATTATGTTACATAATTTGAAAAACAGTGATAATCTCAGTTTTCACTTTAAAATGTGCAAATAAGGTTAGTTATGCTTACCCCTCCATTTTTATGTAGGAAAAATCATTGATGATTCAGAACGACTTCGTCCAGAAGAATTAAACCAACAGAATATAGAGGCTTTGGTTGCTGAAAGTAATCTGGTATCTAATTATTTGGCTTATTTATTCCTTTCTATTGTAAATATTGGGATATGAAGAAATATCCTTTTGTATCCTGATATTTATCTTTTCTTATATTGTTTCCTTATTTTCCTTTTTGTTTACCCTATGAAACGGACAATAGAGCTTGTACTAAAAATATACTGAATGTATCAAAGTTCCTTTCCTTTCAACTCTTTTGATGTTTCCATTTATGTCTTTTATAAACACTTAATGTAACTTGAAATTTGGTGGAAATATTCAAAGGTTTCATCAACAAAGATGCAAGAAAAAATATAATCATAAGAAACAGAGATCACTTCAATCCCTGTGCATACTTGTTCACATAATATGCAACTATATGGAAATTATAACTTATCACTGGTTAAGCTTGTTTACTGGTTGTGTAGTTTTACTAGATGACTTTGGACTGACCTGAGCTTTGTTGAAAAGAAACATGGATATGAAAGCAATGTTCAGTTTTTGTTATTTTCAATGTATCTGAACTATAATATGGTTTTACAGAAAATGGAGATACTGCCAGTCAATGATTTGGATATTGCTTTGCAAAATTTTGTGAACAAGGATGATAAAATGGCATTTTACTCTTGTGTACAATACAATATTCAAGAAACACGAGTGAGTATTCTGTGCTGCATTTATCTTTCATATGCCTTTGTTTATGATGCTACTTTGTTGTAGCATCTGGTCCATGGTTTATTCCACATCTGGTTCATGGAGATACTGTCAGTTTTTTCTCTTCTCGTTGATGACTTTCATTCTTAATCAGAATAAAATTGCCAAGGATTCGGATAACCAGAAGTTTGAGGAAGAAGATTTGATTATTAAAGTTGGAGAATGTTTGGAGGTTAGAAGCTTCATCATTGTTGTTTATTATTAATTGATTTTCAATGGATTTAGGTTTTAAATTCGTCTTGCCTTTGGAGAAAGCCATGATAGTAGTTGGAGATAATCTATGCACTAGAGCTTCCCATGTCCTTCAAACCTCCATTGATCAGAAATTTGTTTGCAGTATTTTCCACTGTTGGGGCCTTCATATTTTTTACACGTGACAATGGTTTGATGGAAGGAACATTTGAGTTTCATGAATGACTTTGTTGGTTATCTCTCTTGTTCTAGGAACGTGTCAAGGGACGATCTGCTCACTCCAAGGAACCCACACAGCTGAATGATGGTGCTGAACCATGGAAGGTAAACCTTCGTGTGTATTGTACTTGCTGTTGCATTAGGGATGGAAAGCTGTTTTTGTGCTGGCAGTGTTATTATCCATGACCTCTGGTATATTTTTCTTAACTTCTCTTTATTTCCATGTAGAATTTCCAAGGAAGAAGTGCTACTGGAACTGGAAGTACTGCAGCTTCCTTCAGTGATGATGAAGATACCATACCAGTATCTAGCTCAAAGCCAAGTACTAGAGGTCGGAAAGGGTCATCTGGTGCAACCCAAACTACAACCAGAGGTAGGGGCAGGGGAAGAGGCAGAGGTTCCAGCACCATGAAGCAGACAACTCTTGACGGAGCTTTAGGGTTTCGCATTTCTCAGAGGTGGTTTTTCTTGTTGATAAATAAATCATTTAATAGCTTCGATGAGTTCTTTGCAAAAATGCTATCAAACTTGAGAATTTATATTTAGCTCGGAACCTTCATAATTGGATTTGTAAGCTTGACGCATTAATTTGTTAAAGTTGATCTAATGTAAGAATAATATTAAAAGGCCTAAAAGTAACATATATGCATGAAACATAGTATTTCTAATACAAAAAATGTTCAGCAATTGAACTCCCTAATAAAGAAAAATAGAAAATTACAATAATAAAGTAACAGTTTTATAGTACATTATGGTTGAGAATATAAGATCCATACTGTGATATGAAATTCAACCAATATTATGCTTTGAAATATGAAAACTAACAAATATGTTGAAAGTGAAAAGTATTCCCTGTACTACACATCATAATTAGTGTGATGAAAGAGATATTAAAAAAATTTGTACCCGCGGGTATCCATGGTTAAAACCCGCAATAGGAAATAGGTATTGTAAATAGATACCTGCGAGTAACGGGTATGGGTATTTTTATACTCGCATGTTAACGGGGCGGGTACGGGTATCATAGTATCTGTACCCGTGAGTACCTGTATCCGTTATATTTTAATTTAAATTAAAAAAAATAAAAAAAATGATTAAAACATTAACACATTTAAATTAAATGGGTTATTTTTTATCAATTGGTTTTAAAAAATTTTCATTTTTTTGTAAACTGTCATTCAATACTATTTAGATGAGTTATTTGCACTTTATTTGAAATTTATATTATGCATTGTATTTTTATTTGAATTTATGATTAAAATATATTGTTAAATATTAAAGTTTTTTTTTGTAAATATCCGCGGGTACCGTGAATACCCGTGGATATTAAAAAAGTACGCGGATATCCGCATAACAGATACCCACACGGATATGGATACGGGTACGTGACGGATATGTATCCAGCGAGTAGGGTATAGGAGAGCTACTACTCGTACCCTACCCGCCCCATTAACATCCCTAAATGAAACCATTAAAGTATGTCAAATTGAAACTTTCAATTTATCAAAATGCCATGTTATCAATACATGAAATGGAAAGGGCTGAGAGTGGAGGGCTCGGCTTGTCACCAGAAATAGAAACAAACAGTTAATAAATTAAAAAAAAAAAAAAAAAAAAATAAAAAAAAAAAAAAAAAAAAAAAAAAAACTAGTACTGAGAGCAGAGAATAGAAGTACAGTAAGGCGTAGGATGCCTAGCTCATAGTTTAATGTTATATCAACTTGTAGCTCCGGCTTGCTGCCAGCTATTGTTGAACAGAGCAAGATTCAACTCAAAGAAATGAGTATAACTAAAGATTGAAGCCTTCAGTGGAACGCAGAAGAACAGTAAGAGCCTTCAACAAAGATGACAGAATCACAAGATGTGTGTAATGAACAGAGATCAAAATTGCACGTTGGGTGTCCTGAACAGAGATGAATGTCACAAAATTTGTCTCTGCTACATATTAATCTGTGTTGCTCTTCAAAACTGCCCAAATGAGCGTAGATTTGGACCCCAGGTAGAATAACCAACTCACCTCTGCAATCAGGAGTTTGAGCAAGTCCAGACTACTAGTTTGTTAAAGTTTTACCAAAAGCCGACCAAGAAATAGGCTTGCATGTGAGTTGTATATATTGATGGCTGCAAACTCGGGAACTCATCTGATTTAGTAGTTCATTCATGAATTTACTGACTAAATTCTGTAGCAAAGTAAAATCCAGAACAGACGTGGAAATGATGAGATAAAACTTCACATAATTTTTCTTTTGTTTATTTGTATTTCCTTTACAAGACTTTCTAACTTAATATACTTGTCTTTAGTGTAGGATATCCCTGTTTTTGTAACCTATTGTTGGTCAATTGACCCACCCAGGTTACAGTGTCAAATTTTTTTGTGACTGAGATTCGGTCCCATTGTAAAAACTAGAAGGATAGGTACATGATAAGTCATAGCAGAGATATTACTTCTAAATTTAACCCTCTATTTATTTTCTTAGTAGAAGCTATGATTCTTATATCTGACTTGGGATTTGCTCCATGCGTCCCTGTTGCTGCTTGCATGTTGGGCAATGTGGACACGGTGTGCATGAAAAATAATTTAGTGAAGGATTAGTTTTACTCATTGATGGATTTATGAAGTCACTTTGATATTCTACTAATGATGTCATGACAAAAGGGATAATTATTTATTCATCCTGATTCTATTGACGTAATGCAGGTCTGCATCAGTAGCTGCAGCAAGTGCCATCCAAAGTGATGCTAATGAGGATAATTTGGCTTCTGCTTTAAGTGATGATGCTGAGAAAAATGATGTTGAAGAGATCGAGGATAGTTCGGTATAGATCAAGCTAATTTCTTGTGTATTGTTTTCCTTAGTTTGTAACACCTTGAAACATGAAGCATTGATGAGGCTCTTTGATTGAGTGCTGGCCTGTCTGATACCAGCATAACCTGACATTTTCTTTGCGTGTTTTTGATTGCAAATTTTCACTAAAGCATCCTTGACATGCACATAATTACCAAGTTGAATCTGCTGATTGTTATATTGCACAGGAAAATGAATCCAAGTTACCACCAGGACGGAAGAGGGCTGCTCCAAGGGGAAGAGGTAGAGGATCTACACAGTCTTCTAAACGTGGAAGGAAATCAGATAACTCTTCAATCCATAGAATGCTCATGAACGATGACGACGATGATGATGAGGATATCATGAAAAGATTAAATAAGTCACAACCTCGGGTATGTATCTCCCATTTTCCATTCAAAACATTTGTTTGAATAGATGATCATCCATGTAGAGTCTTCAGTCAATACACTTCATTCTGAGCAGAAGTATTTAAACTATGCTTGGGTGTTGATTCGTAATTTCTGTGACATACCAAAAAGATATTTGGGATAGTTTTGATGTGTCACCCTTAAGAAAAGCATGGTTATCAAATTAGCTTATTCACTTCCTATATGAATTTAATCACACATACATAGATGTTGAAATTACCAATGGTTTTCTTAGTGGTCTGCTATCTTGTCGTTGAACATGTTGCCAGGCAAATGTTCATCTCTGATATAGTTCCAGTAAACGTAAAATGCAGATGGGGTTGATATTGGAAATTTCTTTTAATATATCTGATTCTTAACATATTTGGAGTTGTGATTTCGTGAAACTAATCTCTTTCCCTTGTTTCTAGGTCACTAAAAGCTATGGAGCTCTAAGAAGGTAAACAGTTCCTGTGACAAGATAAATACTGTTACCTTGTATAAATAAATTATTAAGTGAGTCTGTCAAGTGTCAACTAATTTATAACGTCTTACTGAGATTTGAAGATGCATCGTTTAGGCAGAATGGAATTAAATTAAGTAGTTATATGTGGGCATAGGTATATGAAGACGAAAGTAAACCCAGTCAATTGCTTCAGAATAGGTTCTGCAGTCTCCCAATTTGTTTATGTTTTCCTGAATGCATTCTTTGCTATTCGTTTCTTATCATTCTTTCTTTCATTTTAGACACCATAGTGCCATTCAGTTTGTCATAATTGATTGATGTTTTATGTGAAAGGAAAGTGAAGTAGGAGCATGTAATTACTTTCTTTCTGTTACATATATGTACTGAAGCAAAAGCAACAGAATTTAGGGCGGAAATTGATGATAACCTCGTAGTTAAACGAAGGGGAAAATGAAGAAAAATCTCTAGTAAACTACTTAACAAGTATTTAGTATGGTTGGAGACAGTCTTTTAAAATGGAACCCAAAAAGAAACTGAAACGATTTTAAAAAAGTCAAAAATCAATCACAATTGAATTTTCTTTTAGAATTTTTAGATTTTTTTTTTCAACTGAATAGGTTGGTTAAGATTTCGAATTATGATTGAACTAAGCTGCATATTAAAGCTAAAAATTATATATGTGTCTCTATTGAAAATTGTTTGAGTTTAGTTGTAGATTATTTACAAATCATAAAGAACTTGTAATTTATTTTTTAACAGAAGAAAAAATAAAAAATATGAATATACAACAATTATAAAAAGAAATCATAATATGTACCTTTATTTGACAATTTTGCAGTTTTCTTTCTGTAAGTAAATACTTAACAACTTTATAATAACAAAAAAATATGAAAACTATTTAAACTATACTGCTAAATTTAGCTTTGTGCTGGTTTCATGAGTTTAAATTAAATCATATTTAATTTTATATTTTATTGGGTAACTTTTTGATAATAAACGAAGCATTGGGTTTTTAAATAGTCAGGGTATTGTTGTAATTAAATAGTAGTTTAACAAATATTTGAAGTTAACAAAGAAATAATGCCTCGAAATATAGGCAGACAATCGGTTAAATTTCTATATCTAACTGATCAATATATAAAATCATGAACTGAAAGAGGAAATAAAAAGGATTTTTCTGTATTTGGTAGTGCTGTTGCGTAAATTAAAGTCCCATTGAATTATTTTAGAAAAGTTTTAATAGATTGTTATAAAAATAAATTGTTTATGTGCTATTTATTAAATGAATTTACACGTGATAAATGTTAAAAATTAATGCATAATTAAACTATTTATCCAACGTACGCTAAATTATGTTCTAGTGAAGCTAAATTGTCTGACCAAAAAATACGATGATTTTTCATAGATTATTTTAACATTTTCCAAATATTGAATTTAATATGCGACTGTGCTGCAAATACGGAAGATCAGAGTTGGTCAATTTAAGAATCGTTTAGAATGGATTTGATAAAAGTTGTTGGAAAATATTATTTTGACAATCTTATTTTCTTACATCTATTTAACAATTCTGTATAATAAAATATTAAAGTAAATTATTAAATAAAAATAATTATAAGATAGTAATATAAAATTTAGAAGATGTCAACCTATCACGTCTCAAAATTATTATACGGCATTGAACAAATATAACTCACTACTTTTTCAATTGTATGTTACATTACACACAACCTTACATCTCTTCTTCTTGTTTCTTCAACATCCTTCAATCGCTTGCTTGCTGAAAACAATAATTTTAACATATATTCTCCAATCCTGAACTTATTTTCTAAAGCATCAACGTTCACAAAGATATTTGATTGAAGTAATATATGATAGTGTGGTGTTAGAAGAAAGGTTTAATTCCAAATATAAAGCTTTAAAAAAAAATGGGCTAGTTGGATAGATATAGACAAATGATAGAATGGAGAAAGATAAAATGTGGATAGAAAGATATGAGTTAGAGATACATAAAATCCTTTAAAGCATTCTCATTGGTTGCTCCAAACCACAGCATCCCCACCACCAACTTCAACAATTGTTTCTAACCACAAACCCCTCTTATTCTCTTTCCCTACATATGACGTTACATTCAACCCTTCTTCTACTCACTTCTGCAAACCACTGGTTATCATATTTTTTTCCGTAACTTGAGGTTTGAAAACCTAGGAAGTTGGAAGTGATGGCAGCAACATTGATGGCAGCAACAAGTGGTTCTGGCACTGTTCTTAAACCAACTCCTTTCCTCGGCCAAGGAAAGGGTGCCAATGCCAACCCTCTTAGGGATGCTGTCTCAATGGGAACCGGGAAGTACACCATGGTACTTACTCTTTTTTTTTTCTCCTTTTTTTCTTTTTTGATTTTTTGTTTGACTGAGTCTGAGAATTTTGTTTGGTTTTGTGTTTGTGAACGTGAAGAGCAATGATCTGTGGTATGGACCGGACAGAGTGAAATACTTGGGACCGTTTTCGGCTCAAACACCTTCATACTTGAAGGGAGAATTTCCAGGTGATTATGGATGGGACACTGCTGGTTTATCTGCTGACCCAGAAGCATTTGCCAAGAACAGGGCTCTTGAGGTTACTTTTCTACCCTTAAACTCTCTCAACAACAATAATATGCTTCTTTCTTTTTCCTTCTCTTTAACATATTCTTCAAACTAATTTACCATGCTAACTAATCGCAAAGATTTATAAATTGGTTTAGTGGTAATATTACAACGAAAGGGGAGGGAGAATTTGTGCCCTCAACTTTTCAATTAACATTTGAAAATTAAAACATTGATTTGAAAGGTTGAAGTGAAAATTATAAGATTTATTTGAAAGGTTTAAGTGGTAAAATTGGAACGATATTGGAAAAAAATTTGCATTCAACTTTCCAACAGTTATAATATTGATTTGAAAAATTAAAAAAGAAAATGACAGATATTAAAAATTCAATTACTTTACTAATAAAATATTAATAACTAATAATTATCGATAAAAAAATTAAACTAATCTCACTTTAAAATAGTAGAAAAGGTTAAGTATTATATATGAATACGTACAAATAGGTTAAATAAATTGAAAAATCAGTACATTATCGTGAATTACTATTTGTCCTAGTGAAATTAATTATAGGGCAAATTTTAGTTTGGCTAATCATAATTTGGTTAAATTATTTCTTTGCTATCTATAATTCTCCTCATTCAAAGTTTTAATCTTTATACCAATAAAGTCATAACTCTTAGTTCCTGCACATACTTAAAAGTCAAGCTTTGATATTCGTGGTTGATACTATAATTGGATTTCTGAAAGTAAAAACTGCTAAAAAAATTTGTGTAGGAACAAGAAATTATAGTTACAACAAAGTGAATAATTTAAGATCATATATACGTGTAAAAGACTCATAACTATGGGTGTGGCGCTTAATTTTATTTATTTATTTCCTTTTTTCCCAATAATAACAGAAAATTGTTTTTGTGGAATAAGGTGATCCATGGGCGTTGGGCCATGCTTGGAGCACTGGGCTGCATCACCCCAGAGGTGCTAGAGAAGTGGTTGAGAGTGGACTTCAAGGAGCCTGTGTGGTTCAAAGCTGGGGCCCAGATATTCTCAGAAGGTGGGCTTGACTATTTGGGCAACCCAAACCTTGTCCATGCCCAAAGCATCTTGGCAGTGCTGGGCTTCCAAGTTGTTCTGATGGGCCTTGTCGAAGGGTTCCGCATCAATGGGCTTGATGGAGTAGGAGAGGGCAACAACCTCTACCCTGGAGGCCAGTACTTTGACCCACTGGGCCTTGCTGATGACCCAACAACTTTTGCTGAGCTCAAAGTGAAGGAGATCAAGAATGGAAGGTTGGCCATGTTCTCCATGTTTGGATTTTTTGTTCAAGCCATTGTAACCGGCAAAGGCCCATTAGAGAACCTTTTGGACCACCTTGACAACCCAGTGGCTAACAATGCTTGGGTCTATGCTACCAAGTTTGCCCCTGGATCTTAAATGTTTATGATTATTGTCATTTATATGTAGATTATGATCATAAATAATAATTGTTGGATTAGTGAACTTTTTAAGGATTAAGCCTCATTTGTTAAGCTAGTTTTGTTTAAATTATTCAATGAGAAAGGTGTTTTTTTTAAGAGGGAATGCAATGTTTATATACTCTTTCTAACAATGATGACAAGAGCTAAAAGGATGCATTTTTTTTTTCCTAATCATAAAAAGGTATAAATATATTTTCATTTTTATTTTCTTTATTGTAAATTTAGAATATGATTTAAATTTTTTATATTAGTAATTAAAGTTGACTATTTTTGTTGGTTATTTCTTATAAAAAAATGACATTGATGTATGCATTTAACAGTGCTTCTACTTTTTTTAGAGTTCGATTTCACATAAACAGGCCCGATTATGAAATTAACTATTTGTAATTATTAATATATCTTCATTTATTGTAAAGGTGTCTTTAACAAATGATCATGTCTTAAAGAATAAAAATATCAAATGTTTAGTGATTTTCGTGACTACTTAAAGAAAAATAAAAAATGTTTTATATAACTTTCCAGATATTAATTGTTCGTTTTTTAATA
>Ga0209589_1006185_pt1 | contig 19937 bp, 4 predicted proteins | sample CowpeawhiteBW_FD_187525 | JGI IMG/M metagenome (GOLD analysis project Ga0209589, IMG submission 187525) | Root nodule microbial communities of legume samples collected from California USA - Cow pea white BW (SPAdes) (version 2) | ecosystem: Host-associated > Plants > Roots > Nodule | place: USA... | reverse complement strand
TGACAATTACATTAAATTTTTATATTGTAGTAAATAAAAATTATTTATACAATTATATTGAAAATATTAAAGTATGATTGTAATGAGTTAGAAAATAAAAAATAATTAGATAAAATTTATCGAAATAATATTCTATATGATGAAAATAAACAAAAATAAAAATATTAAAAAATTAACAAATGTGTGTCTTATAAACAATTTGGAGACTATTGGAAGGAATTGCACAAAGAAAAACAAATGTACAATTAAGGGTATGATAAGACGAAAAACATCTTAGAGATCTAAGAAAAAATTTTAAATATCAACATATATACTCAATGGTTGAGAAATAACAAAAAGTTTTTTACGAAATAAAAGAGTTCTTCAAATGAAACAAAAATTAATAATAATAAGTAAAGAATTTTTTTTATATTACCTAGTAAATGAAATGTTTATGATATTAAACACTTAAATTGAGAGTATTAAACATTCTCAGGTGAAAGGAAAATATATAATAAATACAAATATTAAAAAATAATAGAAATATTCAAATGTTAGACATAAAAAAATTTTAATTGACATACATCATTTTAACATAATTACATAAAGGTTATGATAAGATAAAAAAATATATTGGAAATGCGAATGAGTTTCATGACAAACAAAATATTTAGAAAAAATAAAAAATAGAAAGAATATATATATATATATATATATATATATATATGGTTACTTAATTAATTGTGAATATTTTAATAATTTAAATGAGTATGGAGATATGGCGGGGACGGGTATTATGGCAGAGATATATTCATCCCTATCCCCATACCCATACCCAATTGAAAAAATCGGGGATTCCCCGTACCCATACCCAGTCAATGCGGGGATTCCCCGTCAAAACGGGGACGGGTTCGGACAATATCCACGGGGACAGGTTTATTTGTCATCTCTAACCACGATGATACGGAGTTAATACTTGAATCTTAAGAAATTATATTATTCAACTTATTCATTATAATTTGTTCTTGTATTTTTTGGTTGCATGATTTGTGTTCCGTTCCAAATTAGATTTAATAATCACATTCAAACTCTAACTAACAAGATTTCAAATAAATTTATATAGATTTTAAAGTTAGTTTAAAAATATTTTTAAAAATATTTAATAAAATTGTCAGTTTTAGTAAAAATATCAGCATAAGATCTATACAAAAAATAGACTGAGTTTTAATTTTGAAAGAGACAATATTACTCCATTTTTTACAACATATAAAACTAAATTGAAGCTAAAAAACAAAATAGAAATTAGATTGAAACTCGGTCCATGTGGCACTGCCACATCACATTGTTAGTGGTAATGTCACACTAATTGTACCACATGTAAAAGAAAAACACAAATTCATTAGTGATACCTACTTTAGCACCGTTAGTGAAAAACTAAAAACAATGACCAAATTAAATTACTTTTAACAAAATTAGGAACACATTGAATTAGATTACAAAAATTTAGACTAAATTGAAATAAAATAAAAACCGAATGATCAATTATGTACTTTTTGACCAAAACAAAAACCAATAGAGTAATTAAGTATTTGTTTAATAAATAAGATTACATTAAATCATTTTAAATAAAATGAAAATGAAATAAAAGATAAAAGAAATTATGAGATCAAATTGTAAACATCATAGATATCAAAACCGAAATAAATCTACAAAATACAAATGACTCAAATTACTTGATTTTGACAAATACCGAAACTAAATATAAAATTATGTGAAAATGTATAAAATGTCTTATAAAACAGACAACTATGTTTTTTTTTTAAGTTTATATTAACTGGTTTTAAGGGAGATCAGAAGTGAATAAATATTAATTTTAATATAAACTTTTAAAAAGGGTTAGTCTTTCACTTATTTCTGTTTGAATTATTTAATGTGGTTTCTTAATTTTTTTTATATAGTTTTCATTTTTGTTAAAAAATTTAGAAGTCCCTTCTATTAAATTTATAATAACACCGTGAGTCACATGGAAGACTTATAAAAAATATTTATGTCCTCCAATTTATTCTAAGATACCACATTAACTTTTTGAAAAAAAATAAAGATTAAATTTAGACAAAGAAAAGATTGAAAGACTACATAGTTCGGATAAATTCTAAGACAGAAAAAAAAAAAAACACTATTAAACCTTTTAAAAAAAAAAACAAAGTAACCAGAAATTGGGATTAGAGTAATGTACATGAAAATACCAACGTAGGTGATTTGCATATATAGCAGCTACCAAATCAAAGGCACAACACTGATCTCTTTAGTATTAACTTCATTCATACAAAATATAGAAAAGGAATCGGAACCATCCTAAAGCAACTCCTGAATTCGTTCTCGTCATAAAGAGAAAATGACAACGCAAACAAAGGGTTTTGGTTCTTCCCTTCTTCACCACCCTCAAGAGAAGAACAAAAGAATTTACCAAAACAAAACAAATGGGAGATACTAAGTCACATGCCACAAAAAGACTTGTTCTTCCTTTTCTTACTTATTTCTTTATAATGAATATATCGATTAATCCAATCATATATCAAAGTGTAACTTTTTTTTTTTTAATAATGAAATATACAACATAGTTTAGGATTAACTAATATTATAAATATTCATTTTGACAGTTTCATATAAGTGGATAAAACCTCTCGTTTTAACTACAGATTGTTATAATTATAAATAAAGTATCACATATAAAGAAATAGAGTAATTTTACATACTCAATCCCATAACATAAATTTTTTAATTCATATCATGCAATTCTCATTCCCATTTTTATTTTCAAACTTCAATATGTGATTATAAGATTCAGAATTCTAATCCATAGTTCAATATAGAAAATTGTTGTATCATAAGTTAAAACAAATTTGTATGCTCTAAACTCGCATAAGATTTTTATACCAAAATCGGAAAAGTCCAAAAGAAAAATGGTTAGATGTAGTAATTCTATTTGTTCTAAGACTTAGATTCAAGGTTAATTATTAATTATTTTGATTTGAGAAATTGATCCTACGTTTCTTGATCTCTTATTATTAGCATTATCATTCTAAAAGTTTATCTTATTGTTTAAGTAATTTATTGTGATAATTCCAATTTACTCTTCTAGGTAATTCTGGAAGTTATCTTGCATCAAATGGGTGTCATTGGAAAAACTTATATGTCATTTTATTAGTGTTATTTTTGTTCTTCAATCATATTTAGAATATTTAATGATATTTAATAATTTTTTTATTATAACATTCAATTCTTGAAAATAATACCAGTAATATTTATGACATTACATATGATTTCTTTTTGGAAAACTAATATTCGATAAGTTAATTTATAATTAACTAGCTAGTCATGATAAGATTATAGTTTATAAGTTTTTTTTTCTGTAAATAAAATAATAATATAGATGTTATTTTTATCTTTTCATCTTCAACTTTTATCAATTAATTTTTGTCTTTCCTCTTCAATACTTTTTAACTGGTTTTTAGAAAGAAAGAAAAAACTAGTTATTAAAAAGTTGGAAGATATTACGATGAAAAGTGAGTTGATTAATAAATTGAAAACTAAAAAAAGGTATTTGTCACATATTTTTTAATAGTAAAAATCAAACAAAAAAAGTCAAATAAAAAATATTTAAAATATTTATAAAAAAATTAATAAAAACTCAATTAAAAATACTAAAAGAATTTTGAGATTCTTAAAAATTATTGTATGGAAAGACATGTATTTATTTTCTTTTTCACGCATGACTCTATTTTTATTAGGTTTGAGTTTTTTAATTTATTAAATTTAATTGTTATATTTTATAATAATTTTATTATTATGTATTAATATATATGCTTAAAAGTCATATAAAGGAGAAAACAATATATAAAAATTAATATAATAAATTTAGCTATTATAATAGTGTGTAATGTTTTATTGTTACTTGTTTTAACTAATATATAAAAAATTATTTATAAAAATTAAAAATAAAAAGTATTACAATCACATCATTTTAGCAAGACTTCTGTATACAAAGGAACAAATATTTTAAAACAATGTAAATAAAAAATAATATCAAATTTGTATAGTGTTATAAATATGTTATTTGGATCAAATTTATAAATTTAAGAGATAACACTTTACCTAAAAAAATATTAATATGGAGGAAGACCTAAGTTATAAAAAAAATATTTTTTCACTGAAATTTATTATTAATATATAATTTTTTTATTATGTTAAGGTAAAAATATGTTTTTATAACTTTACAGTAACATGAACGCTAGTCTATGTGTTTTTTTCGCGTTTTTCTAATAATGTTGTATTTTACTATATTAAAAACATAATACATTACTATAATTTAATTATCTTTTTTATATACTAACATTAATATTTATTTTAATTTAATATTTTATGAATATTGTAACACCATAACAAAATATATAACAATCTTGTTTGTACCAACTATATATATTGTATATCAAAATATAGTTTAAACATACACAAAATATATATGAATACGAATATTTAAAAAAGATAAGTAAAAATAACTTTCTTTTTATTTTGGTCATATATATATATATATATATATATATATATATATATATATATATATATTTTGTAGTCATCGTAGGTCAAAACAAAGTAACATATACAGAGATAAATTATTGAAATAAATTTTTTAATATAAGAATTAAGAATTTGTATATAAAAGAAAATATTTTAATCTTCAAACCACAATAATTCAAGTTCTTTCGGATACCATCATACAACAATAACATAGATAGCAATGAACTTATACATGAAAGGATATTTAACAAGCAAAAATAACAAATGATACTTTTAATAAGCTCGTATTAATTATGTTTTATCATAAATTAACATTTGATCTAATACTTAAAAAAACTTATATTTGCAAGCGGACATAAGAGAATAGATCATGGTAAGTTCATTACAATCTAAGGTGCATATCTACACATGTCAAGGTATGGATAAATTCTTCCTTGTCTTCTTACCACTTTATATATTATTTTATGTGACTTGGATCATCACCAAAGTAAGGAAATATATGTTGCAACATTAGTGTCAATACTTAACACAAATCAAACAATAATCCTCACATCATCACATATATGTGACCTCAAATTCATACAATTTTTATCATTCTCAATAATAATTTTCATTTAACATAATTCACTTAAACAAAATCAAAAGTCAACTAAATGTTCAAACTTATATTCATTTCACATTTATAATAACATATTTATATATAATCCATTGAAGAGACAATAAGAGAAAAAAATTAGAAAAGAAAATAGCTTGAGCAAAAATAGGCTTATATGAGAGAAAATTTTCATGTTTGAGTGAAAAATCGGACTAAATCAAGGATTGAGTTGTTCTACTATTTTCACTTTAGTAGAAAATCTTTTACTTAAGCACAAACTATTTCGCTTAGCGAAAATAGGACAAAGATTCAAGTTTGAACTCTATTTTAATTTTTTTCGAACAAAATTCTTCCCATTAGAAGAATTTTCACAATTCATCATAAGTAAATTTATTAGTAAATCCAAAATTATTAACGAATTTCATCAACAAATTTTATAATTCAAATTACCGATGGATATTTCCATCGATAATCATTTGTCAATACAAAAAAGGGAGGAGAGAGAGGAGAGGAGGAAGAAGGAGGAAGGCGAAGAGGATGGGAGAACGAAAGAAGGAGGAAGAAATAAAAAAGAAAAAGAAGAGAAAGAGGAAGAATAAGAAGATCTGATCACGATATTTAACGACGGCTAGAATTCAAGACAAATATTTATCGACATAATTTCGATTATAGATAATTAATGATGAAAACACATATTTTTGCTATTACCAATAAATTATGTCTATCAGTAATATATAATTTTCCTATAATATTCACCAAACCAAAATATCATACAATTAATATCATATACCAAAACACATATTTTCAAAGTTTTAACCAAAATAGTTTAACTAAATACAATCCTTAAACACATTAAAAAAAAGCAAAATCTAAAATTTACTCAAACATTTTTTCTTTTAATTTCAATTAAATCTTCAGCATTCAACTCATAAACTAATATAAAGGAAACAATAGGAAACTAATTGTATTTCATCAATATCATATTCACAACTAAGTTTAATAAATTATACACCTTAACACCATTAATTCAACAACTAAACCAACTTTTTTATCAAGAGTATTAATTCAATTTTTTTTTAAAACAATAATCTATTTCCCAAAATTAAAATAAAGTTTAATTTTTAACATTTAGTTTATTTTTCAAACAAAACATTATCCCTCGAAAGCTAACTTTATTTGAAAATTTGATTTATTAGAAATGATTTCTAATTTTTTAACTATTATAAATTCTCAAATATATGAGATACGAAGAAATAAAGGTCTAGAGCAAATGAGAGGAAAGAAGAAGAAATTTGTGAAAGAGAAAAAAAAAAGAAATAAAAGAGAAAAGAAAAGTATCACAAGATGTCACAAATACATATTATAATATATATATATATATATATATATATATATATATATATATATATATATATATATACTTCTTTTATAGTATTTTGAATTCAAATTTGAAAAGTATCTCATATTTCTTTTTCTTTACTATCTTTTAATATTATCCGGTTTACATCAAATTTAAACTAATAATTTCACAATATTATCATATTAAATTTAAATCTAAATTATTTTTCTCTTATATGTTTACTAAAATTTTACTATAAGAAGTTTTTTGAACAATGATTAATTTATTAATAATTAAAATAATTTAAAAAATTATAATTAATTTGATAATTAAAATAATTTAAAAAATTATAATTAATTTAATAATTAAAATAATTTCTATTATAAATTAATCTCTACAAATCTTTAATTTTAGTTACAAAAAATTAGTTTTTTAACATATTTTTAGTCAATTAATTATTATTTAAAATTTTTTTTTAGTGATCAAGAGTTGTAATGATCGTATTAAGATAAATTACTAGAAAAATATTTATCTAAAAAAACTTAGGTAATTATGTTTTTTCTTAGTTTTTTTTTTTGTAATTGGAGTTCATTGTATTTCGAATTTATAAAAAAGAGTTCCTCGAATTTTTTGTGCAAAACATGGTAAAGTTGTCTTTTCCAAGTCGATTTTTTTTTTCTGAAAAAGTGATGTCGTCAGGAACGAGTTCGGTTTTTTGTGATGTCCACGGTGAAGTTGTCTTCATGATTGATGACTTCACTTTTAGGTTTTTTTTTTTGAACAATTAATGGTAAAAAATAATAATAAATTGGAATAAAAATAAAAATAAAGATTAATATATTTTAACTGATTAAAATAAATGTGTCAGTGATTTGGGGAAGGCCAAACACCCAATTGATGTACCTAGGTCACCTGACGGTTTCAATTAATTGAAACCAATTGATGTCGCTAGGCCACCTGACGGTTTCATTTAATTGTCAATTTGAAGTCGCTTGCATTAAATATGGCTTCATTGAAAATTTTATAACAAAGCTCTTGACATTAATAAAAAAATAAAATAAAACTGCTACGTAAAAAAAAAAAAACTAAAAGTGAAACCGGCTTCCATTTTGACGATTTCAATCTCAGATGTACAAAAACCAGCATTCATCCCGACGACATCACTTTTTTTTTTTTAAATAAAACCGATTTGGGAAAGGACGAATTCACCTTTAATGTCGTCATTCCTCATGACGACTTGACCATGTTTCGCAAAAAAGAATTTTAAAAGACCTTATTTTACAAATTGATGATCAAAAGGATCCAAAGTTACAAAAAAGTCTTTTTATTATCTTAATTTTACTTATCTATTAGTTTATCGACTAATGTACCAACAACTTTCAAGTCAATAAGATATATTAAATAAAATGAAGAAGTATTGTGAATACTCCGATAAAAACAACTTATTCAAACTCAACTAAAAGTATATAATATACTCAAAATTTAATTAAGTCTTTATAGTTTATGAAATCTATATTTCTCCAAAATTCCAACAAAATTACACATTTATAATCAATAATTAATAATAAATACTTTAATTATGTTTTAAAAGTTGAGACATGTGATCTTAAAAATAAAATCATAACTTTCTAAATTGAAAGAAAAAATAATTATCAATTGCTAACTATTAATAATAATATCTACTTATATAATGATTACTATTTAAATTATATATAATTGTAATTTAAATTATATAATGGTTTTTGGGAAGACTTGTGAAAGTCTACTCTTTCCCCTTCCAGTTTGCCTGTTCCACTCCCTCTATAATACCCATCTCACATCTCTCTCAGGTCAATCCATCATTCCTATTCCTTCTTCTTTCTCTTCCAATTCCAAATCACACTCACCATCTCTAGAATCTTCTTTCTCTTCTTCTTTCAAACCTTCTTTTTCCTCTCTTTCTTCCTCCCATGGCTTCCGATCTTGAAGCGAAGGCCAAAGAAGCCTTTGTCGAAGACCACTTCGAACTCGCAGTGGACCTTCTCTCTCAGGCAATTAACCTCGAACCCAACAAAGCCGAACTCTACGCCGACCGCGCTCAAGGCAACATCAAATTGAAGAACTTAACTGGTACACTCTCACTTCCTCCCTTCAAAAGTTCGTGTTTTTCTATTACCCTTTTGTCTGTTATGTGTGAATCACTGGGTTTTTGTTACAAATTAATCCGTGTTCAATTGGGTCATCTGGGAGGAGTTGGGAGTTTGACCAAGATGGAATTGTTTGTATCGATTAATGTCTGTTTTTCTTGTTGCTTATTCATAAAAAATAAATAAATTTGCGAAATCTTTACATGGTCTATATTTGGAATTTGTGTTCATGGTTGGCTGCACCCTCAAGTCATGTGGTTGTAATGTTTTGCTAATTTACAATTTTTGTTTCTTTCCCTCTTTTGTGCAGAGGCTGTTGCTGATGCTAACAAAGCAATTGAATTGAATCCTTCTCTTGCAAAAGCATATTTGCGGAAAGGGTAAGTACAACGCCACCTGGTCTTTAATTTTTTTCTGTAGGTTTGATTATTCTTTTGTTCTTATACCTGTATAATCTATTTGTTAGTCCCTGTACTTATAAACCATTTGTTTTCCTACACATATGCACCTTTTAATTCTGTTTAGTGTCTGTTGGCCAAAATTGTAGGGATTGAAATAGATTAATAAGTGTATGTGTAGGGACTGAGAGAGTTAAAAGTGTATATGTGAGTACTGTAAGTAGTTCTTAAGACTAAATTTCAAAAGATTGAGCTGAACCAAATGAGTAATCAAACTTTTTGTAAATAGTGTCCAGGAATATTGTTACTTTTGGTAAGTGTTGTCTAAAGCAACCTCTTAAATAGACAATGACTATTTATTCCAATGGTGGTGTTCTATTAGAGTAAATGTTAGATCCCTATTTATGAGGATAACAATAGGAATCGATGCTAAATCGGTATATAAGATTGAAAGGTGGAGATTCAGTTCAGGAGAAACAATGATATGAGGTGGTACAATGTCTGTATACATAACCACTTCGAAATTGGCAATGTATACATAATGTACATATATCTGATACTAGTGTGCATATTATATAATTGCTTTCTTATCAAAACATCTGTGCTTTATATTTAAACCATTAATGTGCATTTTTTTTTTCAATAATGAAGGGATTATTATACTTGAATATAAAATTTGTTTAAATTTAAATATGAACTTGTTTTACGTGATGGTTAATTATTAATGAGGATATCTGTGGCTAAATTTGATTGAACTTGCTTTCTGTGCATCAGAAGATCACATCCTATTTTATATTTTGACATAAGATGTTATCAATTCTTATCCTTGATCAACCGTGACGTAGTTGATATAATTTTGATTTGTTGTTTCAATTGCAGTACTGCATGCTTGAAGCTTGAGGAGTATCAGACTGCCAAGGCTGCTCTGGAGACTGGTGCTTCATTGTCTCCAGACGACCTAAGATTTGTCAATTTAATCAAAGAGTGCGATAAGCTCATTGCAGGTGAACTTTGTTCTTTCTAACAGTAAAATCCTTTTAATTTAATTAAACTTATTTGTCTTTGAGGTGTAATTTTCATGTTTTAGATTTTGTTTTATGTGTGACTAATGACTGTGTATTGACTGTTGGAAGTGAAAATGTGGATTGATGCCATTTTTGGCTAGGAAACTGACTTGAGCTTGATGGACATGTTTTGTTGAACAGAGGAATCTTATACCACCATACCTATACAGGAAAAGACCATAGCACAGGATGATAATCCAAAAGATGTTCAGCAACAGGATGATCTTCCAGAGAAGCCACCAGTTGCAGTAAATAAACCTAAATATAGGTCAAACATGCTTTTACTTTATGGTTATGCATATTCATTGCTAGGACTATTTGTGTATATATTAACAGTGCTTCTGCTGTTTTAGTTATTGTGATTATGTTTTGGTATTAGTTATTTTTGGTCTTAAAAAGTAACACTCCAAATGCTTATTAGATGAAGTTTATGAATGGTTCTGTCTATCATTTTCCAGTTTTGGGCTTTAGATGAACAATGCATAGCCCAGAGTTTTTTGCTGAAATTTATTTTTTCATTAAAAGAATGAGGGAAGGAAAGATCTACTTTTTGACCACTTGATTATAGACTTTGATGCTGTGTTTGAACTAATCATCCCAAAAGTTAAAGATTTGGGTAAAGTCAGATGAATGATTTCTTTTATATTTAATGTCCTGGCACGTATCTTCACTCAAGATACCTTTGGGATTGAAGTATGGCGTTACACTGGTAACAGTTCTGTCCTCCTTATGCAAAAATTTAGCTTTATGTTAGAATAGTAGTGATAAGGATCAAGCTCTAAACTGCTTGGTCATGGTGGGTTGTAGAGCCATTAACAAACAATCTGAAAAGTTTAACAGTGTTCAATTAAATGTCATAAATTATTTCATATCTATGAATTAGCTTGTAGAGAGTATATTCCCATAGTTTTAATTTTTCTTAACAATTTCTTAATTTAGTATCTGATAGGGAGAGCTTGCAAACAAGGCTATTTCAAGTCTGTAATGCTCAACGTTGTATTATTTGCTTATGATAATGTTCTACTATGTGAACTGGAAAATTTCTTTTGAAGGAAGAAACTAAATTACTAATTGCTCAGGCTTTGACTCTTCAAAAATAAAATTTATGCAGGCATGAATTCTACCAGAAACCTGATCAGGTGGTTGTAACCATATTTGCAAAGAAAATCCCCAAGGAAAGCATTACTGTTGAATTTGGCGAACAAATAGTATGGTTCACATTATAACAATATTTAGTAAATGCTTTTTTTGCTAGACTTTTGCACCCAGCTATTCATTTTGGTGAATCACATTCTAATCTTAGTCCCTCTTTGTTTTTTTCTTTTGTAGCTAAGTGTTAGCATTAATGTCCCAGGGGAAGATGCATATGTTTTTCAAACTCGCTTATTTGGAAAGGTATGAACAAGACCTGTTTGTCAGCATAAAAGATTGGATCACTGGGAAATGTATCTTAATGTCTTATACGTGCATAGTATAATTTTTGTTGTGTTCTAATGTGGTGGATACTGAAGATAGTTTAAGCTTTGGTTATCTCGTCCTATTGTTTTTATGTTTTTGCTGGTCTCAAGCTCAATTTATTTCCAAAGTTGCATTTAAACTCCTCTGTATGGTTTATATCAGTGCTTTTTGTTATTCTGTACTGTGTATACTGTGTTGAGCTTTGGTTTTCCTCTATCAGATTGTACCCTCCAATTGCCGGTATGAAGTTTTGACAACCAAAATTGAAATTCGCCTTGAGAAAGCAGAACCTATTCATTGGTCATCTCTTGAATTCACCAAAAACGTTGTAGTTCCACAGAGAGTTAATGCCTCTTCAGGTAACTTGAGACTTGTTTGGATTTTGGAGTTTCCCTCCTCTATGACTTGTTTAGTGACTTTGGTATAATATAATGGGATCCTTTTTCTTCATGTGGTGACTTTGGTATGATGGGTCCCATGCGAATGTGATGGATGTGTAGGAACCATAAACATGCCAAAATGCTTTATCCCTTTTCGTGAATTTTGCAGTTACTGCAAGTAATAGACCTTCTTACCCGTCCTCAAAACAAACCAGAGATTGGGACAAGATCGAAGCTGAAGTCAAGAAAGAGGTTTGTAAATATGTTAACTTTTTTGTATTTTAGTGAGTGCAAATCTTGCTCCTAACATTCTCCATTTCAGGAGAAAGATGAAAAGCTCGACGGGGATGCTGCATTGAACAAGTTTTTCCGGGAAATATACCAAGATGCAGATGAGGATACAAGAAGAGCAATGAAAAAGTCATTTGTAAGTTTTACATTTTTCATCTATCAATTATGCTCATTACATAGGCCAAACTTTTAAATCCTCTTTATTGAGGGCATGTCTTGTAAATCACAACCACAACTATTATTTAGAGAATGACAGCAAATTGTGTTCAGTGCATGCTGGTGTATTCATTGCACCTTACCTCTCTTCAATTTTTTTGTATAGGTGGAGTCTAATGGAACTGTGCTGTCTACAAACTGGAAAGAAGTGGGATCAAAGAAGGTGGAGGGAAGTCCCCCTGATGGCATGGAGTTGAAGAAATGGGAATATTAAGATGTTTTCTGAATCAATGTTTATATATAATTTGGTGTGGGATTATGCTTTTAATACTTTCTGTTGGTTAGTTAACTGCTGAAATAGAGATCTTATTTTCTTCAATTTTTACTTATTTTCATAAGGTTTGAACGTCTTCTCTTGGACCTGAATTCATGGTTGGTTGAGGACAAGGCTGCTTCTATTTGGTTAATATAATGCGTCTTTCTGTTTATCTTCCCTTAAGCCATTCTTTATATTAGTATAACTGAACAAATTTTAGTGGAATATGAACCATAATTGTTGAAGGAAAAAAATGACAGTCCACTTGTTTTTATACTGATTTATCATATCATATCTATTTCCAATCCCTTCTACCATAAAAGTGTTTGACAACAGTTTTATAACCCAAATTGCTTGTCCAAGTATTCAATAAAGAGTGAAGATGGGAAAGTTATGGCACAATTATAAGAAAACTTTAAATAAAGTGAGCTAAAGAGTTTGTCTCATATAACGTATAGTCTCTTGATGAAAGGATGAACTTTTATATTACACTTCTATATAACTTCTTTGGGTAAGTGAATATACAAGTTTCTTAAGAATGCTACTTTGATGTACAAATGAAAGATTTTTGTAGTACATACTACTTTGATGAAAGAGACAAAAATATTAGAAAATTAACTAGCACGTAATGTACTATTTCTTTGAGCAGCATGCTCTATATTTAAACATCATAACACATGATAAAGAATTTCTTTTAAAGTTTCTAAAAACTATGTTTGGACATGGCCTGAAATTTGAGAAATTTTGTTTGTTATTAAACATTCATAGAGTCCATTTTAGTATTTCCTACATTCCAAAACTATAATCGTTTCATAAGTTATATCTTTAATTACACATGCTGAAGTAAATTTTTCGAAGAAATTAAAATAAATAAGTTAATATATATATATATATATATATATATATATATATATATATATATATATATATATATATATAAGTATTAAATAGTAATTATGTAAATGTTAAATAATTATATAAAAGAATACAAATGATCATGTGTGTGTGCCTTAGAATTAGAATACAAACTAAAAGTCAAATAAAATTTAATATAACTTACTAATTAGTGTGAAGATTTCCCGTTAAAATTAAGAAGAGTTTGAACAAAGATGAGTTCATTTTATATCTGTATTGGAAATAGAATAAATACTTAAAAATTGGATAAGATCATTTGGATTTGATTTGGACACTCTAAAAATAACATCATCTCGAATGCATGAAGTTGTACAAATGTTTGTGTAAAATAGTTTTTTGAAAGTTTGCAAAAATATTTAGTGTATATAAAATTGGAGCATTCTATATTTAATGTTTCGGGCAAGGGGTTTTGACACACAATTACTTTCTAAATTTTAGTAAGTTTTATTTTAAAAATTTAAACAATGTAGCCTTCGTTGGTTTTAACAATTATTACCGGATATCTCTTACAAGGTTCTATTCTACTTGAGGATTATAAAGCAAAACCAAATATATTTTTTAGGATAAATTTTGTTTAAAATTTCATGTTATTAGAAATAAAACTGATATATAAGTATCAATCCTTATTTCTAATAAATTAATTTTATAAAGATGTGTTAGTTTAAACTAAATTTTTAATAAGATATTAGAATATATTATGGTGAGGTTTGCGACGGTACCAATTATGTGAATATCTAGTCCATTTACGTCTAAAGGTTGTATTGAAAACATGTGAACTAGAAATAAGATCAATTTATAATATGTAATTAGAAATAATTTTATTTTATAAGTTGATAAATTTAATAATCAATTCATAATGTACAAATGAATATAATTAACACTTTATAATTTTTTCGATTTAATCACAAATATATATAATTAGAAGTAATTTTCATCTTCCGACTATACTGATAATTTTAATAATCAGTTTATAATATATAGGTGACTATAATTATCACTTTATAAGCATCTCAATCAATTTACAAATTTATCCTATGTTTTGCGATTATTCATGTTAAAAAAAAACTTCATATTCCAAAAGAGAGTTAACAAATTAAGTGTTAGTGATCATTGGTATATAATTTCTCCAATAAAAATGTCAACATCTAAAGTTACCCTCTAACATACAAGGTAGAAAGATACCGTCAACTAAGAAAGTTAACATAGTTTGATTTTGTTAATTTTATTTTAAACCTTTTGTCTATACAATTTATACAGTTTGATAAAAAAAAGAGTATAAAATTACCAGAAAATACCATCTCAATTATAAGATAAATATTTTAAAGAATGTTTCATCAAATTACTTAAAATGTATTTATATTTTAAAAAGGTATAGAGCTTGTAATTTACATGATCGTGATGTACACGATGGAATTGGTTGGTATCTCCCTGTTAATTTTTTAAATAAAAAATAGAAGTTGTTTAGTTTCGCTCATCTTATCTAAATTTAGAAGATTTGTTTTACTAACGATAATAATTTGACAGTAACAATGACAAAGTACAAACAACAGAATATATATATAAATTTTGTATTATTAGAATGGACACTGGAAACTATATGTACTTATAACCTGTTAGTTTTCAATGAACATACAAAACGACTTCTACCATTGCCTTAAAACTTATAAGTTTGACCTTGAAAATTAGGAAACAAAAACACAACAAATATCTGTGAATCTCTTAATATTTCTGCAATTGTTCCTGCATTATTGTGCTAGCTTGCTTCCCTTTATTGTTCTTTTCTTGTGAGTATTATTCATTCTGATACATAGGCTTTCAGGGGACAAAACCAGAAGAAGACAAGGGTTGCATAGAACACAGGCATGACAACAGAAATGGAAGATAAAGAGTTCTACATTACATCATGCACGTACTTGCCCCCTCGGGTGAATTCAGATATACCATGGTGCACCACAACTGGCAGGCTTCCGACTAATGCTTTACCAATGTTGGAGATGCAGATATGTATTATCTTTCTTTCAACCTTTCTCTTGCACACCGTTCTGGGTCGTTTAAGATTCCCCAGATTCACTTCCATGAGTATTGTAAGTTCTTCCCTTCAACATGCATGCCACAATATCCATTGTAATGTACTTGTCAATTAACCAATGATATGATTAAGCATGATTTTTTACACTGTTCTTGAATGCATCTTTAAGTTTTTTACTTGATCGTGTCCACAAAATCACAAATTTATATTCTTTGTTGGGTTTTTCTATGTTGATCCTATGTTGTGTTTTCAAAATACCATGATGGTTAATCAAATAGAAAATCTGGATTCGAAAACCAGGCATTGTTGTTGTGCAAGAATTGGTCTGTGACATTACATTGTTACTGTTTTTGGATATTAACTGGTGGGTGTTTTGAGCAGGTTGGTCTAATGCTTGCAACCAGCTTCACAGAAGAATGGGCTCGGAAGTGTAGAGAGTTGTTCTTTTTTGACTCTCAGGCAAGTCTGGGGATGCTTTCAGTTTTTGGCTACATGCTTTTTCTGTTCTACACAGGGGTGAAAACAGACGTGAGTGTGATTCCCAGGACCAAAAGTAGTGCAGCCACCATAGGGTGTGTTTCCATACTAGCTCCCTTTATATGCAGCATGGCTGTTGTGAATTTATACTCCACAAAATACCTGGACAGTGATCAGGTAGCAAAAGTTAGACTCATCACTGGTGTGTTCTCGGTGACTCCTTTCCCTAACATTTGCACAGTTTTAAGTGATCTCAAGATTCTGAATTCGGAGCTAGGTAGATTAAGCCAGTCCGCAGCTTTGGTTACCGAGCTCTTCAATGTGGTCTTCACATCAACCCTTAGTATCTCCAAAATCTTGTCTAGTGATCCACCAAAAGCCTGGTTTTGCCTCACAGTTTTGATTTTGTTTCTGCTAATGGTTTTGTTCGTGTATCGCCCAGCCACGTTCTGGATCATAAAACAGACCCCAGAGGGTTCTCCTGTTAGTGATCACTATGTGTATTTCATACTCATTATGGCTTTTGTGGCTTCCTATATCACACATCGCATTGGATTTTTGGCTCTCTTTGGCCCTTTTGTATTGGGCATGGCTACCCCAGAAGGGCCTCCATTAGGCACTGCCATTATAAAAAAGATTGATACTTTTGTTAACTGGATGTTCATGCCTCTCTTTGTGACCACATGTGTGATGAGGGTGGACCTCAGAGACTTCATGAAATGGAGAGACGAAGTGAGTGGAGGAATCGACCAGTTCATGCTGCAAGCCCTGATTATCATTGCAGTAACTAGCGGTATCAAATTTATTGTATGCATGCTGCTTCCTTTGTACCACAACGTGCCCTTGAGTGACTCAGTGTCTCTTTCTTTGGTCATGAGTTGCAAGGGCGTAGTTGAATTGGCTGGATTCTCTATAATCAGAGATCTCATGGTTAGCACTCTCTTTCATCTCTTCTTAGTTATCACTTGTTCCATCTTCATTGTATATAAGTTTGACAGCAAAAACAAACATGATTCTAGGATAATGCTTGTGTTCGCTATGTCTGTAATGCAGGGAATACCAGACAACGTGTTGGCATTGGTGCTAGTGAGCATAATTATGAGTGCTACGGTGGTGCCATTTCTTCTGGCATACCTCTACGATCCCATGAAGAAATACGCTGGAAACTACACCAAACGAAACATCTTCGACCTCAAAAACAACTCCGAGCTTCGAGTTCTCACATGCATCCACAGACCCGACAACATTCCTCCGACCATCAACCTTCTCGAAGCCACCTTCCCCACCAAAGACAACCCTCTCTGTGTCTACGTCCTCCAGCTCATAGAACTCATCGGAAGAGCTGCTCCTGTCTTCATCTCCCACCAACTCCAATCCAAGAAAAAACACGACGCAAACGCCTCCATGGCAGACAAACTCATCGATGCGTTCCAAAACTTCGAGCACGAGTTCAACGATGCACTGGTGGTGAACACCTTCACGTCAATCTCACCAACCGAGTTGATGTACGATGACATCTGCACTTTGGCGTTGAACAAGTTCACCTCCCTCATTGTTCTTCCCTTTCACAAAAAGTGGTCTTCTGATGGCAACAGCATTGAGATAGAAGATGAGTCTCTGAGAGAGTTGAACTTCCGTGTCATGCGGAGAGCTCCGTGTTCGGTTGGGATATTGATCGAGAAAATGCAAATGACGCATATTTTCTCCCCCGAGACACCTTACACTGTTTGCATGCTTTTCATTGGAGGGAAAGACGATAGAGAAGCACTTTACTTTGCTAAGAGGATGACCAAAAATCCGAATGTTAGACTCACTGTGGTGAGGTTTTTGGCTAGGAAAAACTATTCGGAGGTAACGGATTTGCAGGAACTGCTTGACACTGAGATTCTGTATGATATCAGGGTTAACGGGAAGGTGGGTGAGGCTAATGTGAATTACATAGAGAAGATTGTGAAGGATGGACCTGAGACGGCTTTGGTGATTCGGAAGTTGGTGAAGGAGTATGATTTGATCATTGTTGGAAGACAAGCTGGGATTGAAACTCCTCAAACTTCTGGGTTGTTGCAGTGGAGTGAGTATCCAGAACTTGGGGTGCTTGGTGATTTGTTGGCTTCAACTGATGCTGCTGGCAGGGCTTCTGTGTTTGTGATGCAGCAACAAAGAAGACCCAGGGATGCTTGAAGGCCAAATTTGGTTTTGGTTTGGGGTGGATGGAATTTTTTGTTGCTGAAAAGATTAGTCTTTGAAGTGCATGCATGATCAATTTTTTTAAGTGTAATTTTGTCAAACAGCTGAACTGCATAAAAGAAGACTGAGTTTTCTTTTCATATATTCAAAAGATGAAGTTATTTGTCAACTATGCGATTCCATTCTGTGAATGAAAAAGCTCTGTCACTGTCAACTTTTTGGTTTTTATAAATATTAAATCATTTTTTAATTAATTATATAAATTTTGTATGGATCCTTTAAAACCAAAATGTTGAATTAAAGAAATTCAGTATCAAGAAGAGATTATTTTAAGTGAAATAAATTAAATAAATTAAATAAAATTAAATAATTTTGTGTGTGTTGAGCCTATTACGTGTCAAAAGTGTTTGTATGAGAGGATGGAAATTAAAAATCTTAAACATATAATTATATATAAGTAATTAAGATTAAACAACAAAATTAAAGTGCGGGCATTATATTTTATTTCAATGCTTATGATTAAATAAATTATCACAAAGTATTAATAATAATAATAATAATAATAATAATAATAATAATAATAATAAAAATAATAATAATATGGACTTTTTTAAGTAGGAATGTGAATATTGAATAACTTTTATTTGTAGTAACTTAACTTTTATTCACTAAATCGCATGATCTTTTTTTAAGGGAATAATTGTTATTATTTTAATGTATTTATAAACTTTCGAAACAATTAAAAATAAACATATGTAAGGGTCAAAGAGGTAATAGAATGAGATTTGTATGTTATTTTCTAATTAAATTATAAGATAAATGTTAAAAAGTAAATCACATGTAATTCAATTTAAAACGTTTTGAATTAAAATAGCACAAAATTAATATTATATTTGAATCAATCCAAATCCAAAGCAAGCTACAATCAAATTTTATGATAAGTCAAATAAATAACCTTTTTACATAAAGAAAAATTTAATAGCCTATTATGTTAGTAGTGACTCTATGGATTTCATGTGCTGTTAATCCAGTAAAATACCGACGAGGTCTTTCTTCCTACACCTCCAAGCATTTCTTCTGCACCTCCAAAAAATCTTTAAATTCCCAAAATACCCTTTGACCATTTAAAGAAACACACGGACATCACACCCCCAAAAATATTTCCGGATGTCGACTTCCGGAAGTCAAAAATCATCACCGAAAGTCGACTTTCGGAAGTCAAAAATCATCACCGAAAATCAACTTTCGAAAGTCAAAAATCATCACCGGAAATCGACTTCCGGAAGTCAAAAAACATTACGGAAGTCGACATCCGTATATAAAAAAAAAATATATTTTATTTTATTTTATTTTTTAAAATACGTATACAAAATTATAAAACATTTAAATTTAAAAAAGATTACTTTAAAAATAAAAAAATAATAAATAATAAAATTACTAAATAAAAAATTAAAAAACAAAATTGAAAAAAAATTTAAATTCAGATAATAAAACTTTAAATAATTTAAATATATATATATATATATATATATATATATATATATATATAAATAAACTGGAAGTCAGACTTCCATACATATATACAAACGGAAACGGAAGTCGACTTCCGGTATTAAAGATTATAAAACATATATATTTTATAAAGTTTA
>Ga0209589_1006179_pt1 | contig 19945 bp, 18 predicted proteins | sample CowpeawhiteBW_FD_187525 | JGI IMG/M metagenome (GOLD analysis project Ga0209589, IMG submission 187525) | Root nodule microbial communities of legume samples collected from California USA - Cow pea white BW (SPAdes) (version 2) | ecosystem: Host-associated > Plants > Roots > Nodule | place: USA... | reverse complement strand
CTCCAATTCCTAATTTCTCTTCATCCTATTCAATTTCGTAGCTTTGAATGAAATGGAATTTGTGATGCTTAATCGTGGGTTCATATTTTGCACAATTTCAGAATCCTTGTCATGCTTAGTGAGTTCGAGTTTTGGCCACAGTTGCTTAATCTATGTGTGTGTGTGTGTGTGTGTGTGAAATTGAAAGTAGGATGTGTGCTATGCTTAATGGCATAATGAAGCTGTGTTAATTTTCGCATAGTTGATTAATTCGGATTTCATGAGAGTAAATTGGATAAGAGACTTGATTTAGTAACCTGTGATTGGTGGATTTTTAGTGGAATCAAGGGACCAGTACGTTTTGAATCGTGTGTTTAATTCAGTTTTGGTGTTTTGATTAGAATTTAGCAAACTTGTGTGAATCTGCCAACCCCCCCCCCTTGTGTTTTATTGTTGTGTTAATCTGGAAATTTCGCTTTAAATGAAAATATTGGTCGTTGGGAGACGATTTGGTTCACTTTCATATACTATATTTAATATGTTTTAATTTGGTGGGGTACGACCTCTATCAATTAGTTATTCATTTTTGAACTGGAATGCCTTCGTCCAAGTACGTTCCCTTCATGACAAGAAGAGGAGCTTTAGTTTTAGAGCACCTAGAGGAGTATAGATCAGCTATTTTATTCTTATCTTTGGATGCTTAGCTGATCTTCCGCAATTGGTTTTGAAACCTATATGTCTTAAGGATGGCTAGCTCATCCTTTCATCCACATTAAATGGGTTAATGGGAAGCTCATGAAGGATGGGTATTACACTGGAGTGAGCGAGTTAAAGGTAGTCATAACCCTTACTTTATAACCTTCAGTCCGGCGAAGCTAGCTAATAAGGAAAAACCCTCTTCTAACTCCCTACTTGTAAGCCTTCTTTCTTCCTTTCCTTAACAAGTAAGCTAGTCAACTACCTTCTATCTCCTTTTCAAAAAAATATCCCCAATAGTCAAGATCTTATGTAGGAGAGAAAGAAGGAATCTATTGATTCTATGGTAGTTGAACATCTTAACTTTCATTATTCTTGATATAGTTCCTTCTTATTGATAGCACCAAAAAGAGAACTCCACCTTCTAGGGGATTCAGGTTGCTCTCTTGGCAAGCATACCAAAAATAAACTATAGTATAATGATTTTAGGTAAGAGTGTTAAACCCACGAGAAACAAATTAAGTTAAAATAGATAGTTATCTCAATCAGCATATGCACAAAGATTTTAATTTCATTTATCATTGACTATTGCATAAAATTAGTATAGTAAAAGCGGAAAAGTTAAGAAAAATTTAGTAAAAGAAACTGGGATTGAATTTCATCTATCTCCCGTGTTTGTAATCTAGATGAATATAATACAAAACCTCTGAAAATACCAATATTGATGCAACACCTAAAAATCATTTATACCGATTCCTCGAGTATAAAATTCATAAGATTAGTTCCCTGAATATTGATTCCTCACATATTCAGCAAACTATCCAACATTACGGTCGAGTGTTATAAGCAATTGATATATTGAGATCTATTCCTAACATCACAGTATATCAAGTATCATTGTTCAAATTAGATTTTCAAAAATACTTTCTAGTCATATCTAAAAATCAAAATCAGGACATCTATTGATCAAATAGAATGAAGCATAAAGAACAGAACAATAATACCAATATTGAGTAGAAATAGAAATGCTATATATAAATATCACCAGATTACATCCAAGTTCGAGTTGATTACATTCAATCCCAAGGAAAGAGATTAGCCACTCATGGTAGCCATCAAAATCCTAAGAACTACAATAGAAGAAGAAGAAAATGAGGAAATGTGCTCTGCTCGTGGTCACCAAGCTCTTCAGATCTTTCTCCCACCAGCCAACATCACTCTCTGATTCCAGGAATATATATACTCCACGAACATTTCGCTTAAGCCACCTGAATCTCGCTTGGGCAAGATAGAGTACTTCACGTTGAAGAAAGGTTGTCGCTTAGGCGACCACATTCTCGCTTGGGCGAGAATTGCAAAACTACATGGGCTTCTTCACGAACTCTCGCTTAGGCGAGAGCAGGCTCGCTTGAGCGAGAATGGCAGCAAGTGTCTCGCTTAGGTGAGATGACTTTGGCTTGAGCGAGATTGTTCTGGCTTGGTTGAGACTCCTTTGATTTGTGCAACCTGTTGCACAAATTCTTCCATTTCTTCTTTGTTTCTTGATTTCTCTTTTGCTCTTCTTAAGTTCTTTCCTCCTCTACTTTAATTTACCTGAAAAATAAACAAAATAGGGATCAAATGATTTCTTTAAGTAAAAACTTAGAAGCATGTGATTGAATCTCATTTTTCCTAGATTTAGGTGGAATCAACATGATATAAACATAAATTACAAATAGAAGTGCCAACATTTCATATGAAAATTACTCATTTTTGGCACTTATGAATTTGATTAGAGGACTTCCTTTAACTCTAAGACTAGGGATTGAAGGAATTGGTGGGAAATCCAAAAAAGCTCAAATCCCACTGTTAAAACATTTAATAAAGAGGAGAGTCGGTCTTCCACACTTACTCATGAAGAATAATCCTAGCAATTCTCTCGGTTAAATCCATCAAAGCGCAAGCCTAAATGTACGTTGCGTGGATTGACTACAAAGTCTGGATATACCCAATGAAAATGCTTCCAAGCTTCATCATTTAAGGGATGACGTAACACACCTAAGCTACTTCTATTTTCATGATGCCAAAACATGTGACTAGCAGTTTCAATTAATGCAAACAATCTCTGTAACCTTGGAATTATATGTAAATAGAACATTGTTTTCACTGGAACATGTTTTTTTTTGCATTTGCTCTTGTTTTTCGGTGATGATAAGGGCATATCACAAAATTTGCAACATATAAGTGCTCCATCATTTTTCCCATATTCATTGTCGTAAAGCAACATGCAACCTTGTACACAACAAGCAATCCTTCTAGCAGTCAATCCAAACATTGATACTAATCGTTTAGAATCATAGTAATTTTTTAGTAAAGCTTTATTCATTTGTGTCACACTTTGAATCATTTTGGCTATAAAATCTAGAAATTGGTCAAGGACATCCTAATTCGACTTGCATACTAAAAGTCTAACACAAATTGATAATTTAGACTCTGATGATCCTTCAAATAATGGTTCATTTGACTCGACTAACAAACTATAAAATTGTTAAGTTGCTTCATTCATAGGCTCTTCAAAGTTTGTTTCTGGTATTTCAAATGACTCATGTTGTCTAAGAGCATCACACAACATGTCATGCAATGAGTTAAATTTTTGACCTTCAGTCACATATATATGACTGTCTAAAGCATCATCAACATGATGGGAAATATTCTCTATGGCTTCCTTGTGATCAATCCAAATAAAGTAGTCAGGCATAAAGCCATGCTTGTAGAGGTGGAGTTTGATTGTTTGAACATTATAAATCGTTGTACACTTACATTTATTGCATGAGCATTTAAGTTGTCTTTCATTAACATAACTTTCTTGTTGATAGGCTCTTTCGAGAAACTCTTCAACCCCAGCTACGAAAGTGGGTTTCAAACCACTTCTACCATTAAACATCCTATAATACTTCCAATTACAACTTGAAGGAAATGAAGTCATGATCTGTGTATTTAAAACAATTGCATATATATTATAATCCAAAATGTACAAAATACTTGCAACATATATACAACAATATTAACTAACAACTAACGGAGAAGATATGGACATATATAGTAGAAAAGCATGTACACTAGTTTGCACAAAATTATCCACTATGTAATCTGTAAGACCCACTTGTTTTTTTTTCCATAATGTTTAAGGGCTGCCCCAAACCAGTTGGGCCTATGGCTAGCCCATAGGGAGCCAAGGACCCTAGGGTTTCTCATTTTTAAGTTGTTTTTGCTCATTCCTGTTGTATTTTATGCTCTTGATGATTGTATAAAGCTTTTGATGGTATGAAAATAAGTTGGGTGTTGTTCTGATTGGACGTATGTTTTGAGCACGCGAGAACAATGGAGAACCTTGGTATTTTTGCCCAAGCGAGCCAGTCTCGCCCAAGCGAGAGTACCAGAGGTTGCTCCCTGGAACTTGCGTGAGTTGCTGCTCAAGCGACGAGCTCCCATTTTTGAGCGAGAGTTCATCTCGGTCAGGCGAGGAGGTCTCGCCTAAGCGATAGAACGCGAAAGCTCTCTATTCCTCTTTTTGAGCTCTCGCCTAGGCAATAGGAGCTCGCCTGAGCGAGAGAACCCTCTCGCTTGAGCGAGACCTGTCATCCTGAGCGAGAAGTTGGGCGAGAATGTGTTTAGTTATGTTTTCCCTCTATACTTGGATGTTTGCCATATGTTTGGATTGAGTAATCTTGTAAAGCATGAATTAGGTAAAAATGTATGAGTAAAATGATTAATGGTCTGTGATGGATAAGTTAACATGATCTTGGCATGTGACATGTATGAAATGGTTGGTTACAGAAGTGGCATGGAATTGGCATGAGAAATGATTCTATATTGATTGATGGAATATGATGTTAGTAAGGTTAGGACGTAATTCCACGATAGTTTCGTGGTGGTGCCTCATTGGTCAGGGCATAATTCAATGAATCTCTATATGAGATCTCATGGTGGTGCCTCATTTGGTCAAGACGTAATTCCATGACCCCTGTTAGTGGGAGTTCATGGTAGTGCCTCATTTATATAATTTAGTAAGGATTCAAGGTAAGGATTGCATCCTGACACTCTAAAGAGTCAATTAGTCTCACGTAGAGCGTACTAACTCAAGTGGTGAGAGTAGTAGGAGGCCTGGAACACTTTAAGGCTAACCTTGTGCGTGAGGGGATGAAACACGGTAACAATTAGCTCGGTAGAGCAGTAACGGCCACCATAAGTCCAAGCATTTGTTGAATCCGACTAATTATATGTATCTGAATAAGTCATGTCTTGAGTCTTAGTATATTGGTTGCGATTCATCACATGTTTTGTTGAGGTATGAATATTTGGATATAAAATTGCATTTAATAGTATGATAAATCATTTTCTACACTAGCTTACCCTTTCTGTTTTTGTTGTGTGTTGGATGTGCTTTCTTCTTTTGCGATGATCATCAATTTATTGATGGGACCAGATGTGAGAACCCCTCGGGGTCGTCAGGATGATGAAGATTCCGCTGCATAGCTTGAGTTGGATCCTGTTCCATCAAGTTTCCTTTAGGGGTGTAGCCCTTGTACTATGTTGCTTTTGAGCTTTTATGTTGGATAATGCCTAATTTTCTATCCTGTTTTGTATTGGCAATGTGGTGTGCCTAAGTTTCCTCTAAGTACCTTTGGAAAATTGTGAAGTGACTTAATACACAGAAAACTTTGCTCTTCTTATTATATTATGTGATATCTCATTTAATTAAGTTTATTTATTCAATGGGACGTTACATAATCTTTTAATTATTAAAGTCTTCTAGTTATAGTGATCGATTCTTTTAAATAATAGGTTAAAATACCTTTTTGGTCCCAACTTTCGTCAAGTTTTTTCAAATAAGTCCTAATTTTGGTATTGTGTTCAAATAGGTCCTACTTTTCATCAATTTTTTTCAATTGGGTCCTTTTTTGCTAACACCGTTTAAATCATTAACGGCTGTGAACAGTGACTGCCACGTGTCACTTCGTGGTTTTTTTAATTTTTTTTTATATTTATTTTTGAATTTTTTTATATTTTTTATATTTTTTTTTAAATTTTTTTTAAATGTACACGTACACGTGACTAGGTTGACACGTGGACATTTAAAAAAAATTTAAAAAAATTCAAAAAAAAAACACGAAGTGACACGTGGTACACTACTGAGTTGACACGTGTACATTTAAAAAAAATTTTAAAAAAATTCAAATTCAAATTCAAAAAAATTCAAAAAAACCACAAAATGACACGTGGCAGTCACTATTCATGGCCGTTAATGATTTAAACGATGTTAGCAAAAAAGGACCCAATTGAACAAAATTGACGAAAATTAGGAACTATTTGAACACGAAACGAAAATTAGGACTTATTTGAAAAAACTTGACGAAAATTGGGACCAAAAACGTATGTTAACCTAAATAATACTACTGAATTGATTTCACTACAGGTCTTTTTTGATTCATTTTTAGTGTAGTTTTGTCTTTGAAACAGTAATAGCATGCACCCTTGGGCTTGTATCTACGTGTGTGTTTGTTTTCAATAATGGTTGTAACAGTGGCTTTCTAAATAAGACCTAAGTTGAAAAATCAACCATGCATTAAGTTGCAAAATGGAAATAAATTTCAGATAATCTGAAGATTCAAAATTAAAAGAAGGATGCATGAAGACATAATCAGTTACTTCGTATGTTACTTCACATCGTTTTAAGTATTACGTTGTTAAGAATGAATAGATACAAATGTTATTAATTATATGAAATTGAATTAAATTTAAATCTTATGAACTGAAAGTTTTTAATGTAAATATATGCATATATTGTTAGGGGGAAAATAAAGATACGTTTAAGGTGGTCCCTAACCTAACGCCTAAAGATGAAGAATCAGATTGCTTCAAATGAACTCGATCCGGTTATTATTCCATTACTTCCAAGTCAGAGAGAACGTAAAAGAACGTGGAAATGAAAAGACTAAAGATTGTTGTTGCAACCCAAACCAGTTTTCAGCTGTTGTTTTTTCTCTCTCTCTCAAGACCAAAGACTAAAGACTCAATTTTCTAAGAAATGGAACTGCATTGCACACAACCAACACGTGAAGTTTGTAACACCCCATTTAAATTAATACCCTTAATTAAAAGAGGCGTCACATAAAATAACATAATAGCGCGGTTCAGGAGTGTAAACATTACTCCCTACAGTCGTTCAAAAGAAAACATGAGAGAAACTGGGCACACCACGATGCCAATATACAATCATACAAAGTACGATAGTATTCTAAAATAAAGCCCAATGGCCAGACAATACATGGGCCATGGCCCTAACAGAAAAGCCCAACATCGAAGACCAGCCCAGACAACTATGCAGTAGAGCCACCATCGCCCTGTTGACCATGAGTATTTCTCGCATCTGCTCACACCAATAAATTGATGATCATCGTAAAGAGAGCGATCCACACCACAAAACATACAACAAACAAAAACGTAAGCTAGAGCCAAAAAGATTTTATCATGCAATCAGATATACTTTCACAGTCCAATATACACACATCATGCAAGCATGTTATGACTTTCAAATCAATACACTAAGACTCGACTCGACTCATGTCGATACATATAGTATAGTCGGATTCAGCGGATTCTTGCACTTATGGTGGATTACCCTGCTCAGCCCTGAGCTAAGTGTTACAAGTGTTATAATGTTTCAATCCCCCACCCACAAGGTTAGCCCTTAATGAGTTTCAGTCCGCTCTAAGTGAGAGTAATTGATTCCTTAAAGTGTCAGGATGCAACCTTACCTTGAATCCTTACCAGACTATATAGATGGGGCACCACCATGGACTCCCACTAATAGGGGCCATGGAATTATGTCCCAACCACTAAAGCACGATCCTGAAATCCCACCTAGAGATCTCAAGGAATTACGCACTAACCCCCGACCAATCATGCTCAATCAATCAAGTAATATTTATCATGTAGATAATCTCATGCCAACCTTTATAAACCATCCTTCTTCATATCCAAATGTTGAATCCATACCAACTCATCCTTCCCAAATCATGAAAATAGATTTTGTATTTCATATCATTACCATGTCTCTTTGATACCAACCATCTTATTTAAATCACATGCCAGGTTCATGCATAATCATTTGTCTCATGCTTTTAACAAAATAATAAAGTCCAAGTAAGTATTAACCATTCAAGATCAAGGAAACAACGAAACATCACAGTACCCTTGCCCAGCTCCTCGCTTAGGCTGAAGGGTCTCACTCAGGCGAGCCCCCTTCGCCTAGGCGAGGGGTCGAAAAAGGGAACAGTAACCTTACGCGGGATCTCGCTGAGGCGAGCCTCCTCTCGCCTGAGCGAGATGTTCGCTTGCTCAAAATAGCGTAGGTCGCCTGAGCGACTACGCGCGTAAAGTAACTTGGGCGAGCCTCTGTTGATCTCGCCTAGGCGAGGAATACTTGCTTGGGCGAGAAAACCAGTGCCCACCACTGTTCTCTCGTGCAACAGTCCAACAATACAACCAAACTAACGCAATAAACATCTCATAAGCTAACAACAGCATGCCATCCAAACAAATCATGCAATATCATCAAGCAATCACGAAAAAACTACACAATTAGCAAAACCCTAACTTCCCTTACCTGGAAAAGGGCTAGCAGGTGGGTTCTTGAGTACGAAGAGAGAAGTGTTATAGCTCTTAGAGCAGTTTAGCGAGCTGGGAAAAAAAATAAGGAACAACATGAAATGAAGCTACCCATAATGACCTTAGTTGGAACTCGAGACAATAGTGCTAAACAAGAGATGTATGGGATGAAAGGCAACTTACGTGGATGGAATGGGTTCGAACAAACGTGACGGAGGCTAAAGACTAAACCCTAACAGAGCGGGAGACAGTTGCAGCTCTAAGGAAGAGGGGATGTTTTTGAAAATGAGTGAAATGAGTGAGTTAGGGCGGACTTAGGGTTTGTTTCCCCTCTTGGGCCAGCCCTAAGCCCATCTGATTTGGAATGACCCTTTAAAATAAGGCATAAATATAATTGGGCCTTACAAAGTTCCACTATTTACTCTTCCGTACGTGATTTGGCTTTTACTAGTATAGTTTTTGATAGAATACTTCACCCACTCTATAATGCCCAACAAAATAATTCTCTAGCAGAATCAATGAATTCTGAATAGTATACTGTCAAATTGCAACCACAGGCATAATGACATATAATGACGCACACTTCAATATTAGCCACTACTCATATGTATGATTACCTTGCACCATAGAGAGTTCAAAGTAAAGAAAAGAAAAACATATATTATTCATTACTAAACTTTGTGTTAGTTATCGAAAGTTTGTTCAAAAACTAAAGGAATTAATTATCGTTTTATTCTATACTTTTTTTATTTTATTTAATTTAGTCTTATTAATAAAAAAATTAATCAAGTCTTTTCGTTTTAATATGTGTAACGTCCCATTTAATAAATAAACTTACTTAAATAACACATCACACAATGTAATACGAAGAGCAAAGGTTCGGAGTATAACGTCACTCCTACAAGTACCCAAGGTACTTAAAAGAAGACAAGGCACACCATGATGTCAAAACAAAACGAAGTATGAGGATTGACAGTAATCAGTTAATACTTAAAAACAAGATGATACATGGGCCGTGGCCCTAAATGAATCATTTCCCTGTTGACCATGAGTAGTTCTCGCATCTGCTCACATAAATAAATTGATGATCATCGCAAAAAGAGAAAACCACACACAGAACATACAACAAGAAAAAAGGGTAAGCTGGAGTAGAAAATGATTTGTCGTACAATTACATAGACTTTCATAATCCAACATGAATGTATCAACCAATCATGTTATGACTTGCAAACAATACATTAAGACTCAAGACACGACTTATCCGGATACATATAATTAGTCGGATTCAGCAGATGCTTGCACTTGTGGTGGCCTTTACTACTCTACCGAGCTGCTCTACCAAGCTAATTGTTACATGTGTTTCATCCCCCACGCACAAGGTTAGCCCTTAAAGTATTTTAGGCCTCCTACTACTCTCACCACTAGAGTCAGTACGCTCTATGTGAGACTAACTGACTCTTTAGAGTGTCAGGATGTAATCCTTACCTTGAATCCTTACTAAATTATATAAATGAGGCATCACCATGAACTCTCACTAACAGGGGTCATGGAATTACGTCCTGACCATCTGAGGCACCACCATGACATCTCACCTAAAGATTCATGGAATTACGCCCTGACCAAGAAGGCACCACCACGAAACTATTGTGGAATTACGTCCTAACCAAACCAACATTATGTTTCCATCAATCAATATAGGATCATCTCTCATACCAAACCCATGCCACTTTCATAACCAACCATTCCATACATGTCACATGCCAAGATCATGCCAAATTCATTATTATAACTCATAACATCAAAGATTGCATACTTAATCGCATGCCTTTTACTTTAACTTGAGCAAACCATCCAATCATACCATCAATAACAAACATATAAAAAATAGTACAATTTGTACCATGGTCTCGCTCAAGCTACGAGCCCTCGCTAAGGTGAGAGGAGGGTCTCGCTCAAGTTGCAGGCTCTCACTTAGGCGAGACTACGAACAGGGGTCTTGTAGGTTTTGCGAACCCTCACTTAGGTGAGGTCATCTCGCCTGAGCGAGATGGTGTTTCGCTAAAACTCAATTTTTTTTCTCCTGAGCGAGTCTTCGAGCTAAAAATCCTGGGCGAGCTTCTACTACTCTCGCCCAGGCGAGACGAGCTCGCTTAGGAGAAAATAGCAATTCTCTTTCCAAACTATTTTGAGCATGTAACAGACGGAAACAAACCACATACTTCAAATACGAAAAGGATATAGCTTCGCTTACCTAGAAATAACTACAAAAGGCCTCGACTCTAAATAGTGGAGCACGACAGCCCTAGGAACAAATTAATGAGCTAGAAAAATAGTGGAACATAACCGAAATGAGGTTACTATGGAACCCTAATCGGAAATACGAAATGTTATTAAAGAGAACAAGTATGAGCTGGGGAATCACTTATATGGAGTAGAAAAACGAGGTTGAGTTATATGACCAAGATTAGGGTTAAACCTTTGCAGAGGAAGTGGGTACAACTCTAAGAGAGGAAGGGGGTAGCTTTTTCTAAAAAGTGAATGGAATGAGGGTGTTAGGGCAGATTAGGGTCTTCGAATCCCTATGGGCCAGCCCTAGGCCCAACTGATTTGGGGCAGCCCTTTAAAATAAAGGTAGAAATGTAAGTAGGCCTTACATTCTCCCCAACAACAAAAAATTTTGACCTCAAAAATTAAGACTTACCAAGAAAAAAGATGTGGATGTGACTTTCTCATATCCTTCTCTAACTCCCAAGTGGAGTCACCTATCCTCCGATCCTAGATGATTTTGACAAGACTTACTAGTTTTTCCCGACGTTCCTCAACTCGACTATCCTCCAAATCCATTGGTGGTACCTCCATGGTGAGATCCTCTTTGATCCTTACATCCCTGACTTCCAACACATGAGACGGATCAAACACGTACTTCCTTAGTTGTGACACGTGGAACACCGGATGGAGATTTGCCAATTGAGGAGGCAAAGCAATCTCGTAAGCCACATGCCCAATCCTCCTCGAGATCTGGTAAGGGCCAAGGAATTTAGGAAAAAGCTTTCTTAGGCAGAGAGCCCTTCCCACACCAGTGCTTCGGGTCACTGTCAAGAACATATGATTTCTAGCTGCGAATTCCAAAGTTCTCCTTCTGCGGTCTGCATACGCCTTCTGCCTACTCTAAGAGGCATGCATCCTATCCCTCACCATTCCCACCTTCTCTATAGTCTGTTCCAATAACTTTGGTCCAACTAGCACTGCTTGCCCATCTTGATACCAACACAGAAAGGTCCTACCTATAAAGCCTCATATGGCGCCATGCCAATGCTCGAATGAAAACTGTTGTTAGGTGAACTCTATCAAAGGTAGGACTTCATACCAAGCACCCAGATGATCCAGCACGTATGTCCTTAATAGATCCTTGAGCAACTAAATCGTTCTCTTAGACTGACCATCGGTCTGGGGATGATATGTCGAACTCATGGTTAACTTACTACCCAAAATACTCTAGAGCGTTTGCCAAAATTGTGAAGTGAACCGTGGATCTCTATCTGACACTATACTTGACGGAACCCAATGGAACTTCACAATCTCCTTAATGTACAACTGAGCCAACTTGGCCATAGACATCCTCAAGTTCATCCCCAAGAAATGAGAACTTTGGGTCAATCGGTTTACTATGACCCAAGGCAAAATCCTTCGCTTCATCCGATCCAGGCTGTTCTCTCACCCTGTTCAAACTGGCATCTAACAATTGTCTTTCTCTAACTGAGTTCAATAAGTCATTAGATATAGTCAGAGTACTACATCTAATGAACTCGGATCCCAACTGCACCTGCACCTTCATGTCTCTGAATTTCTCTAATAGTTCCACCTCTTTGATCATAATGTTTTATGTGTGCACCGTCTTCCTACTCAAGGCATCTGCCACTACATTTGCCTTCCCTGGGTGGTACAAAAGTTCAACCTCATAGTCCTTTAGGAATTCCATCCACCTCCTTTGTCTCATTTTCAACTCCCTTTGATCAAACAGATACTTGACACTCTTGTGATCGTTGAATACCCGAAACGGGCACCATATAAATAGTGCCTCTAGATCTTCAAGGCAAACACGATCGCTCCCAACTCCAAGTCATGAGTGGGGTAGTTTCTATCATGCACTTTAAGTTGCCTCAAAGCGTACGCCACCGCCTTCTTTTCTTGCATCAGTACACAGCCCAGACCTAGATGAGAGGCATCACAGTAAAGCTTAAAAGGTTTACCAACATCAGCAATCACAAGTATCAGAGCACTTATCAACCTTCGCTTTAGCTCTTTAAAGCTTTCCTCACACTTATCCGTCCAAGTGAAAGGTTGGTCCTTTCAGGTAAGCTGTGTCAGAGGCGCCACTATCTTCGAGAATCCTTCTATGAATCTCCTATAGTATCCAGCTAAACCCACAAAACTTCTAATCTTTGTTGCTGACTTGGGACTCTCCTACCTGACCACTGCATCAACCTTCGCTAGATCCACCGTTATTCCCTGTGCGGATATTACATGCCCTAAGAATTGCACTTCATCCATCCAAAATTCACACTTGGATAACTTAGCATATAGTTTATTCTCCCTCGGAATACCAAGGACTAACCTTAGGTGCTTGGCATGCTCCTCTTAGGTCCTAGAGTAGATGAGAACGTTGTCTATGAAGACTATGACAAACTTATCTAAGAAGGGCCTGAAGATCTAGCTCATGTAATCCATAAATACAGCTAGAGAATTGGTCACACCAAAAGGCATACCCATGTACTCGTAGTATCCATATCTGGACCTGAAGGCTGTCTTCTGCACATCATCAGCCTTTAATAGAATATGATGGTATCCCGACTGTAAATCAATCTTCGAGAACATCGATGCTCCATGTAATTGATCCATAAGATCATTATCCGCGGGAGAGGGTACTTATTCTTGATCGTCATTTTGTTTAACTATTTGTAGTCCACACACAGACGTGAACTCCCATCCTTCTTTTTCACCAACAACACTAGCGCTCCCCAAGGCGAAGTACTAGGTCGTATGAACTGTCTCCCTAGTAATTCCTCTATTTATTTCTTGAGTTCCACTAACTCCGCCAGAGCCATACGATATGGAGCCATCAACACTGGACTAGTACTTGGCACCAGATCAATAGAGAACTCCACCTCTCTACTAGGAGGTAATCCTGGCACTTCCTCCAGGAACACATCCTCAAACTCATGCATGACCGGTATAACAGTTGTCCTCTCCTCCTTCTCCACCTCTAGATGAGTGAAGATCATGAAACATTGCGCGCCTTCTTGGATCTCCTTCATAACCCCTTAAGACGACAACAACTCAGGCTCCTTTGAGTTGGGGAACAAAAACTTCTTTTCTCGGCAATCTATAAGAATGTGATTGGTAGAGAGCCAATCCATCCCCAAGATTACCTCTAACTCTTGTAGAGGTAAGCAGATCAGATTCACTTTATACCTGCGTCCCTCTACCTCCACTTGACACCTAGCACACATGGATGATGTCTTGACCAAGCACGATGCCGGAGTACATACTACCAGTTCACATTGCAGCTCACACACAAGCAGACCCAGTTGTTTCACACATGCATCTGACAAAAGGAGTGTGTCACTGTAGAATCGTACAATACGCAACAAGACATACCAGCTATTATACAACAACCCACAACCAGGTGTTGGGTAAGGGTCTGAACTGGAGGTTGTGCCACTGCCCTAGCAAAGGAGGGGCAGTCCTTGCCAAAGTGGCCCTCCTTGCCACAGTTGTTACATCTGTGGTAAACCTCCATATGTGGGCAAACGCTACTTATATGAGGGCCCCCATAGTGGAAACACTAAATTCGACCCTGCTTCGTAGGAAAGCTCCACATGTAGGTTTGTCATAAGGTTTCCTCCTCTCCTCATGCCTTGGTTTGGACCCAAATGGTCCTCCAATCCTCTAAGTCTATGAGCGCTGAGTTTCTATCTCATTCTTCATCTTCTCCATCACTCTGGCCTTCTTTACCCACAAAGTCCTTGATGGATAATAGGGCTACCATCAAGCGAATATCACCGCGGAGACGATTCTCAAACTTACAGCATCTCCGCTCTTCGTCGACTGGGAATGTGTAGAAGCGGCTAAGGTGCTTGAACTTCTCAGCATATTCTATTACAGACTTTCCTCCCTGAGTTAGCTGGAGGAACTCCACCTCCTTGGTATATCTAACACTATCGGGAAAGTACTCAGAGAAGAACCTCCCCCTAAAAGCTTCCCACGTGACCAGCTCATCTCTTTCCTTCATGATGGATTTCATACTGATCCATCAATGCTCGGCTTCTCCTGTGAGCATGTATACTTGATGAGTGCGTATTTTTGCCCTCATTTAATGTTTAATTCTGGGTATTTAATTGGATTTGTATGCTTAAAGAGTAATTTAGTTGACAATTATGATAATTAGGCTATTTGAGTTTATGTGAATGAAATGTCTTAAAAAGTGATTTTTAGTTGCATAAATTATTTTTGGATATTTTAACGTTTGTTGATGCAACTGAAGTTAACATTAAGCTCATTCAAGCGGGGGGAAATAAATTGATTGAAGTTATAGAAGTTAACATTCTGCACCCAAGTTTTTACTTATACACTCCCCTCTTTCTAAATGGGTCTCACCAAACACCTATTCTGCACCCCCTAATATGTCTATTTACACCCCTCCTACCACTTAAACCCAACTCACTGAGATTATGCCATGTGGCAATCCCCAACTTTTAAATTTGTCCAATAAAAACATTCCACGTGGCATTAATCCTTGCACATGCATGTGAACCAATCAAATGGTGCCACGTCATCATCTTCAACCCTAGCTTCTAATCTTGGAAACCCTAGCAGCCTCCATCAGGTCAGCCGCGGTAATTGCCACTCTCGCTGGAACAGTTGTAACAGCACCAGAACCTCACGCAATTGCAGCACCGACAAGCATTCAAGTTCCTGCATTAGCCACCGCAACTCCACCATCATCCTCATACAGTTCACGCTCAACCTCGCCTGGAGCTGTAGCAGTGCATTCATCTCCTTCCCATCGAAACCAATGTTTACAACCGCAAAGCTTCACTCACCATGGAATCACCATCTCCATCGCGCACTAGATCGGAGCCACGACCATAACGAATCAGATCTTCTGTCACCACCGTGCCCCATGGAACCTACATCGTGACAGCGAGTCCACGCTACCTGCAGGAACCAAAGTAGCAACACCTTCATCGTCTTCGAGCCACCATCTTCTGTTGCTTCCATAGTCCACGACTCCCTCCAGCCGCAACACCTGCATCCAACAGCAGCGGAAACCACCGCACTTGTGCCATTCACGAACCTGCACTTGGAAGCGAACTGCGAGTAACACCGAGCCAGAAGGGTGGAGACGCGCACCAACCATTGCAGCTTCACGCACCTGGGTCAGCACCGCATTTGCACTACATTCATCAATACAAATATGCACCTCCACCACCATCTTCTCACGGAACCACCACCGCAAACCTCCATCTTTGCACCAGTGGAACGCAGATTCACGTAGGTGCAGCAATGCACCATCTCTACAGCGGAAGCAACAACGCAGCAGCCATCAAAGAGACAACCTCACTCATTTCTCCATTGCAGAAACCTTAATTTTGGAGCGAGAAAATGCACTACCATGTGTCAGCATCTTATAAGGCAGTCAATTGGTCAACAGGTCAACTGGTAAAAGCAACAGTCAACTTTGGTCAAATTCTGATCAATATTGTAAAAATGGTAAAACAAGAGGGGCAAAATTGGAAATTGGACAGAAATTAAGTTGCTAATTAATTAAATAAAGATAAAATATTTTAGCAACCGAACAGATAAAGTCCAAGTCCGATTGAAGCCTATATAAAGAGGCTAAGGGAGAAGCAGAGAACAAGCTCGGCACGTCAGAATTGAGGAACCCTTAGAAGGACCTAATTTCTTTCTCTCTCTTTTCTTCTCTCTATTCTTCTCTCTTTATTTTTGCATTCATGGAGTTCTAAACTTCTTGGGTTGATTCCATTGTAATTTCTTAATTGGATTCTGAGGTTAGATCAATTAATTTCTTTGTTCTTTTTATTATTGTTGAGGTTTTCATTCATCTATGTCTTTTATCTTTAAATCACGTAAGAAATAATGATTTTAAATCTATATGCATGTTCGTCATATGAGTCCAAGGGTTTTTAAATTGAATTGAGACTTTCCTTTGATTTTATTTAGAAACTTTTTGTTATAATTAAATGATTAATTGAGTTTTTACCAATAATTAAGCCTTTACTTTGGTTAAAGGTATTTGCTCTAACTACAATTAATTGAGACTTTACTTTGATTGACTTTACTGTGGATAATCTAAAAGTTCTCACTTTTAATTGAGACTGTACTTTGGTTAAAAGTGAAAATGCCAACAAATTAATTGAGACTTTACATTGATTAATTTGTAAATCTACAATAATAATTAATTGAGAATTAATCTTTAGATAACCGATGATGAATCTATTTTGAAAAAGCAATGGAATCAATCTATTTTCTTTACTATTGTTTCTATCTTATTTTATCTTTTTATCTTAATCCTCTCATATTTTTATTATTTTATTTGACTAACCGTTTTGTATAGATTTTATAAGAACTAACTTTTTAAAATCAATTCCGTGTTCGTTGGGAGACGACTTTGGGTTACTTTACCCTTTCTATTTTGTTGACTACTTTCTTAACAATACTGAAGTTGTTATAGTTTGGTAGTATTAATTTGAACGCGTGAACGACAGGGTTATCAATACTGCAAATGCCAGCGTGCTATCCGTAGGACACATCTTTGCATCAAAGATTCACTGCAAATCCTTCAGCCATTGATCTATAGCATCAAGACTAGTCTTGCCGTTGAATTTCACCGGGTGGTGCTTCAAAAAGTCCTCTAAACTCCACTCCTGGGGTGGAGGTCATGGTTTAGGGTTGTAGATAGGGGGAGCGACCCTATTCCCCTCTAATTATTGAAGTGCCTCCATATGTTGCCTATGAGCAGCCTCAACAGCCACCCTTGCACCTCCATCTGCTGCATCACTAATTGCTGCTGCCCCATCGAAGCTTCATGGTGCTACATTGATGCCTCGTGCTCCTGCATCATAGCATTACTTTGCTGAGTTAGAGCTGCCACCATAGCCTTTATCGCCCTTATGATATTTGGTACATCACCATGAGGAGGTTGAGCATTTCTACAAGGAGGTGCCATTTCACTAAGCACACAGGAAAACTATCAGTCAGACTTGATTAGAAAAGATACTTAGCTAACAACTCTAGGAAGACACAACGAAAACGAAGTAAGCACACAAATCCACAAACTCTAAGGAATGACTGTTCTGATACCATGAATGTAACGTCCCATTTATTAGAGAAAAAGATATAATATAGAAGAGCAGTACCAAAAAGGTACACATGTTTAAACCATTATAGTTATCCCAAATGTGCTAGAAAAGAAGACTAAGGCACGCCACGATGCCGATAACAAAACCGAAAGAAATAGTTTGAAAGTTGATCAAAAGCTTGCTCCTCTAGAGCAAGATATTACATAGGCCATAGTGCCTACAAAGGTTACTTGAAGAAAAGAAATCCAACTCAAGTCGGTCTATACTGTAGAATTTCCATCATCCTGACGACCACTAGGAGTTCCCACATCTGCTCACAATAAATTGATGATCATTGCAAAAGGAGAAAACCACACATAGAACACACAAGCAAATAGAAAGGGTAAGCTAGAGTGAAAAAGGTTTATCATACAATTGAGCATACAATTTAAAAGCCAACGATACATAAGTCAACCAAACATGTGATAGCAGAAAATTTAGGACTCTAAGACTTAATTATTCGGATACATATAATCAGTCAAATTCACTAGATGCTTTCACTTGTGGTGGCCTCTATTGCTCTGCAGAGCCATTGCCAATTGGTTTCACCCTACCATGCACAAGGTTAGCCTTCAAACATCTAAGGCCATTATCTTGCCATAGACTAGGGCCTCCTGCTACTCTCACCACTTGAGTCATTACGTTCTATGTGAGACTAATTGACTCTTTTGGGTTTCAGATTGCAATCCTTAATTGAATCCTTACTAAATTATATAATGAGGCACCACCATGAAACCTTCGTGGAATTACTTCCTAACCATGAGGCACCACCATGAGCTCCTACTAAAAGGGGTCATGAGGCTCCAGGTCAGGGATACGAGGCTCCAGGTGGAGATAGGGTCTGAGTCATTAGATGTAGTACCCTAACTATATATAGTGACTTCTTGGGCTCAGTGAGAGAGAGGTAGTTATTAGATGCCAGTCTGAATAGAGTCAGAGAACAGCATGGGTCAGATGAGGCTAGAGATTTTGCTTTGGGTGATGATGGTATACTGACGTTTCAGGGTAGGGTATGCGTACTTGATGATGTCGAGGTGAAGAAGTTAATACTGGAAGAAGGACACAAGAGTCGCCTTAGTTTGCATCCTGGCACGACTAAGATGTACTAGGATCTTAAGGAGACCTTCTGGTGGCAGGGAATGAAGAGGGATGTTGCTCAGTTTGTATCGGCCTGTTTGACATGTCAGAAGGCGAAGGTGGAGCATCAAAGACCCGGTGGGAATCTACAGCCCTTGAAAATACCAGTGTGGAAATGGGACAGCATCTCCATGGATTTTGTAACCCATTTGCCACAGACTTTTAGAGGACATGACACCATCTGGGTGATAGTGGATCGATTGACCAAGAGTGCCCACTTCTTGGCGATGAACTTGAGGATATCCATGGCCAAGTTGGCCCAGATGTATGTTAAGGAGATCGTGAGATTGCATGGAGTACCTTCGAGCATAGTCTCCGACAGAGACCTACGGTTTACATCCCGGTTTTGGCAAACCTTGTAGGAGGCCTTGGGGACCAAGTTGACTATGAGCTCAGCCTACCATCCCTAGACTGATGGCCAATCGAAGAGGACCATTCAGTCACTTGAGGACTTATTGCGGACGTGTATACTGGACCACGTGGGAGCTTGGGATGAGGTATTGCCTTTGATAGAGTTTACCTACAACAACAGTTTTCATGCGAGCATTGGCATGGCGCCATACGAGGCTCTTTATGGCAGGAGGTGTATGACTCCTCGTTGTTGGTATCAAGATGGAGAAGCGGTGTTGGTTGGACCAGAATTGTTAGAGCAGACCACCGAGAAGGTGAGGATGGTGAGATATAGGATGTAGGCCTCTTAGAGTAGGCAGAAGGCCTATGCGGACCGTAGGAGGAGGCCTTTAGAGTTTGCAGTAGGAGGTCATGTATTCTTGAGGGTGACCCGAACCATGGGCGTAGGAAGGGCTCTCCGCTCAAGGAAGTTTTCGCCCAAGTTCCTTGGTGGTGGAGCTCCAAAGGTGCATGAAGAGCTCCATGTGCAGCGGAAATAGATGAAGGAATGAAGGCAAGTTGGAAGGCACTTGCAAGCAATGGGAGGTGAAAGAGGTGATAGGATTTCCTAATCTATGCTAGCCTAAGGAAGGTGGCTAGAGGTAGAGAGAGGAAATCTCTAGAAAGTGGTGACTCTCAAAGGCAATAGAGGGAGGAGTGCTCTCAACTCA
>Ga0209589_1006178_pt1 | contig 19948 bp, 7 predicted proteins | sample CowpeawhiteBW_FD_187525 | JGI IMG/M metagenome (GOLD analysis project Ga0209589, IMG submission 187525) | Root nodule microbial communities of legume samples collected from California USA - Cow pea white BW (SPAdes) (version 2) | ecosystem: Host-associated > Plants > Roots > Nodule | place: USA... | reverse complement strand
CGGGGATTCCCCATACCCATACCCATACCCAGTCAATGCGGGGATTCCCCGTCAAAATGGGGACGGGTTCGGGCAATACCCACGGGGACGGGTTTATTTGCCATCTCTAGCCGGACCGGGTTCAAATTTTTTTGGCTCGCTAAAAAGTGAGTCGGGTTGAGTCAGCTCACTAACTCATCAACCCGTGGTGGGTCGAGCCGAGTCGGGCCGAATTATCCGTTTTGACAGCTCTATCAACAAGCATAGATATATCATTTTCATTCATGGATTAAATAAATGAGATTATTTGGTTTACAAATATAAGTTGTCTTAAGATTTTGAAGTGAAATCGGAAGTCATGTTTCCTTATACGTAGACTGAACTGATGTCTCACAGTATTGTATCTCTTTAATAATTTTTCATGAAAAATTCATAAAAAATAAGTAAAAATTTATCATCACATCTTATCCAAAACATTAATTTAACAAGTTTATATGTTTTTATTTTTATATGATGTTCATGTTTCTCATATTTAATCAATGTAAAATTTAAACTCATATTTAGATATATTAATTGTCTTTTTCTCAAAATTTAGTTTGTCTTTTTTCTTATTGGTGCATCCCCTCAAACGAAAATATTTCAAATCAAAGTATCTTTTACTTGTACATTTGACTAAAAACACAGGTATCTCGTACACTTGCCTGAATTTTCATTCACGAAAGCTTTTGATTCAGAGACCTTGTACGAACTTTCAGCTCTAATACTTAGATCTTTAAGAGGATTGAGAATTTTTCAGCAGGAAACATCTCATGAAATAGGTTGGAATTGTGCGACAGCTTTGATGAGTACACCTTCTAGTTTCTTACTTTCTTGATCTTAATTCGGGAAGGATACATTGTTTGTAGTTTGATTCTGTCAATTCTAATTAGAAAAATACAATGCATTGTTTGTAGTTTGCTTCTGTCAATTCTAATTAAGAGGAGAGACCATAATTGCCATTAATTGTTGTTGGCAAGAAGCTTTATGGGCCGAAGGAAAATGAGATATAACAAAAAAGTTAATTAATCTAAAACTTACCATATTCTGCAAATTAATTGAATATTGGAAGTGGTATCACATAGCAGAGAATGAATGAACTGAAGCCAGTTTTAACCTTTAAGGCAAAATGTTTGTAATTAAGTGAATAACTCATTATTAAGAGTAGTGGTGCTTCAAAATTTTGAAATATTTTTCCCAACATTTATTTTTTAAAACCATTGAAAACGTACGTGGTATTCTTCAGCCTTAGTAAAAAACTGCCATTCCAGATGAGAAAATGCATATCAGGATCACTTTTTTTTACTACAAAAAGATGAAGAAAAGATAAATGTTTGAGATAATGAGATGAAAAAATAGAATAAATACCCTAATTTTTATAAATTATTGGTATAATAAGTTTATACGCGATGAATCAATTAAATTTTGAAAAATAATTATTATAAAGTTAACAGTATACATGATAGTTTAGATTAGGTACTAAAAAAATATTTAAAAGATGACCGATGGATTTTAGTTAAATTAATCGCAAATAGCCCTAATCAGACAAAAAAATAAATTAGGCTGACAAAATACATTAGATCATCCAAGCAACCACTTTAACTTTTTTCTTTCTTAATTTTATGGATCCAGTTGGAACTCTTCAGCTTGTTTTTGACCAATCATATTTAACATGTTAGAGGATGATAGGACAAGTATACCTACAACCTTTTTTAAATTTATTGATGAATGGATATTACGTTAATATTTGTTTTTACCATTTCTTAATTTTGTTACGTTAATACATTCATTTAAATCTTAAATTATCTATAAGTGGTTAGAATCTAAGTATCAAGAAAATGAGATGGGGTAAATGTTTTAAGCAACTGATCCATCTCCCATATTTCCCAGGTCAATATAACAGAGTGAGTTGATCTATTTTATCATCATTATTACAAAAATTCATAGTTTTATAGAAATCACCTTTTGCCAAAAAATATTTAATAGCAATTTACTTAAGGTTCCTACAAGTTTAGTTTATGACAACTTTCTCTTAGATTCGTTTAACCTAATTCTGGCATACTAAAAAAATTCGTGTCTAACGTACAAACTGAAAAGAGTCAGAACTTGGTTCAAGATTCCCGAAACCAGACCCACAGCCCAACCCAGGCTAAGATTCCTGGCAGCTAAGATGTTCTTCTTTTGATAAAGCGATCTTATCTTTCATTTGGATTGTAAAACAATACAAATTGCTGTTATTAAACTTAAACATATACTTTGCAATACTTGCATACAATAAACAAAAAAAATATTTATATGCATAAATTACGTAAATATCTTCTGCAGTCACTATCCTTAAGGTGGGTATGAATATAGGAGTCTTGGTGAGAGAATAATTTGCTTAGTCACACATGTGTGCTTGTTTTTTGTATGTGATTTGATATGTTTTAGGGGTTATTTTTCTGATAATTACATATCTGAGACGGATTAAGGGAGAAGTAGTTGACGTTAGTTAAATATTATATTAGTAGTCGTAAGTACCTAATTAAATTGATTAGGATACAATAATGAATGATGCGCTGAGACGTGGCTGGTTACATAGTTTACGTGTTGAAAAATACTGCGAATGGATTAGGCTATTTAGTTTGGCGAAAACAGGACAAATGATGTGAGAAGTGGAACAAACAGAAGCAATTGGTAAATTGATGTATGCAGATTGAAACCGCGTCATTTTTCATGTATTTTTACGTCTCTCACTCTCACTTTCATAGCTTCCCCTTCTATTCCTGGGACCTCAACGCACTCACCTCGCTCCCACTTTATTCTTCTCACTTCATTCTCCTACGCGTTCGAATATGTTCTTCACTTAAACTTTCCACTTTTCAACGCCCTCCACTCCTTTCTTAAGCACTTCTCTCACAAAACACCAATATGGTTAAGCTCTTGTTCTCACTTGAATTTGACTTAAAGCTAAGATGATCGTTGTCAATATATAAGAACCACCTAAGCCCAACTTCAAACTGCTGCTATTACCTCTTTTCCTTTCCTTTCCTTTCACTTTGTTCTTTTCTTTCTTTTATTGACTTTTGAAACCTCAGACTCCGAATGGAACGTGCAGTTCTTGATGGTATCATCAATAGGCTGCTCGAAGTCAGAGGCAGGCCCGGCAAACAGGTGCAACTTTCTGAGCCTGAAATCAAGCAGCTTTGTCTTGTCTCCAGGGATATCTTCTCCAACCAGCCCAACCTCTTGGAACTCGAGGCACCCCTCAAGATCTGTGGTACTTTTCTTTTCTTTCCCCCCTCAACCACATCTTTCTATTTCTTCCTCAATTTTATTATTGCATCATCGTCTGAATTTTGTGACCTTGTTGTGTCTGAGTTAAAGCTATAGGAATAATGATTCTTTTCTTACAACAGTTATGGTCAAAATTTGCTTAAGATTATAGGAAAACGATCGTTGTTATTATTGAATTGGAGATCAAATTCGAAACAACTTTTTTTTCTTTTCTTATGTTGTTGGGGGTGTGTATCATCACTGAAAATTTTGGTCTTTAAGTGAATCGTGTTTGTCTGCGACGCTGCCTCTGTCATCACTGAAATGGGATAAGGCCTTGTTATTGTTTTTATTGATAATGTTGTTTTTGATAAGGTTGTGTTTGTCTTATTTTTCCTAGACCCCTAAATTCTCGTCCATTAATATTTGAATATTAATAATAAGTTGAGTGCCTGGAAATACGAGTTTTTATTAGATTCTTTAGATCGATTCATATTTGATCATATTTAAGTAAAATAAACCCTTCCCCTTGAAAGAGGTATGTTAAATTATTAAATTCTTTTTTTTTTTTTTTTGGGACGTTAAATTGTCTCTTCTTACTCTGTTAAAGTGATTGTTTCATAGAAGTTTGGTAAACTTTGATGTGTTGTAGATAATTGATTGGGTTAGAGGTAGCAACATAGTTGCGTTTTCTTCCTCTGTCGTGATGCCTTTGCACGTTTTATTTTTTAGAAATAGAAGTGTGCTAAATTCAACTGAGGTTTTCTCGTAACCTACTGTGTCAGGCCTTATCTAAGTTTGGATTTATCATAGCATCAATAAGAGTCTTTTATCTTCAGAAGGAATTTAACGAAGCAAAACTCTGGTTGTGGTCAATTGTACTAGCAAATGTCTCCCATATTTTCACTTGTAAATACTGAAACATGAATTTGTTCCCTCTGCGATTCAAGTACCTTAATTTACTACGAGTTGAGAAGCATCTCTGCCGCTAAAGAAATTATTAAGCAATCATAACACATTCAAAATTTGCAATAAAAAATTAATAGCATTTTTTATTACATGTCATACAAAGATTAACAGGGGTTACAGAGTAGTCCAAGGCCATCTAATATTATCTTCTCCCGGTATATATTTATTAGAGTACGATTTACCCACATGGAGAAGCTATTGACCTAAGTGTTTTTCATGCACTTCAACTGAAAAACCAGTATGGTATACATGAAATGTATATTATGTATATTTTCTTTGAATTTTTGTTAGTTATCTTAATTGGTAGTGGTAATATTGGAAAAAATCTATTGGACTCAAACTTCTTGAAAAGACATTTAAGAATGATACACACTGATCTGGTGATTTGCAATATACTCAAACTTCTATACTTGTCTTCTAAGATTAGTTTTCCCCTAGTTGATGTGTTAAGTTTTCGATGACTTAGAAGTGTAATTGTATCTGCTCCTTTGAAATAGTCGTTGCTTTCTTTCTTAAGGTTTGAAGTGGTCTTCTAGCTGTTAAATTAGCGAAACAAGTTCCGGAAGTAGTTAAATTCGTCTATTTAGGTTTTAAGCACTTAAAAGTTTTGTGGGATTGTGTAAACTGATATTTTGTTTGATTTGTCTGTTACCAGGAGATATCCATGGTCAATATTCTGACCTTCTGCGACTTTTTGACTACGGTGGATTGCCTCCTCGTTCTAATTACTTATTTCTAGGGGACTATGTTGATCGTGGGAAGCAAAGCTTGGAGACTATATGTCTCCTTCTGGCTTATAAAATAAAATATCCTAATAACTTCTTTCTTCTGAGGGGCAACCATGAATGTGCTTCAATAAACCGAATCTATGGATTTTATGATGAGTGTAAACGAAGATTCAATGTGAGGCTTTGGAAAGTGTTCACAGAATGTTTCAACTGCTTGCCAGTGGCAGCTCTCATTGATGAAAAAATACTCTGCATGCATGGTGGACTCTCTCCTGACTTACACTATTTAAATCAGATCAAGAGTTTGCCGCGTCCTACGGAAGTACCTGAAACCGGTCTCCTATGTGACCTTCTTTGGTCTGATCCTAGCAGTGACATTCGGGGTTGGGGAGAAAATGAACGTGGAGTTTCCTACACTTTTGGTGTTGACAGGGTCACCGAATTCCTTCAGAAGCATGATCTTGATTTGATTTGCAGGGCCCATCAGGTTTCATACTGTTTTCGAATGTGTGATTATAACGCTAGGAATCCAAAATGTACAATGTTTCGATTATATATGTTCCATCTTATGATGTTCCAGGTTGTGGAAGACGGTTATGAATTCTTTGCTGACAGACAACTTGTGACTATCTTCTCGGCTCCTAATTACTGTGGAGAGTTTGACAATGCTGGTGCAATGATGACTGTTGATGAATCACTCGTCTGCTCTTTTCAAATATTGAAGCCTGTAGATAAAAAGCCTAATAAGTTTCGCTTTGGGAGCACAACTACAGTTAAGCCTACTACCCCAACAAAAGCCAAGGTATTTTGATTCCTTAAATCCATTCCTGAGCTTGCAACAAAAATGTTTACAATCTTTCTTTTGTTTCCCTGCTCTTTCAGCAGTCATTTTTTGGTGCTAAAGCTTGACCTGATGAAGGTGACTATAATTAGTAAATGTTTGGTACATCAGAAGAAGTGTTCTCCGTGCTCACTTTAACGTGAGGAAGAAAACAACCATCAATATATCTCAAGAGGAATGAAGAACATTGGATACTGTCTTGGCTATACCCTTTGGGGATAGCTGAATGCTTCTTTCTTTTGCTGGCACACAGTTGCTCCTTGTACAATATTGTCAAATTTTCTTCTCCTTCAGCCCTCTCACATACCTTTGAATGTCATTTCGAAGTTATTTCACCATTGTGAATGTGGCGCTGTTGGTTAGAATGTTAAGTACTATAACCCTTGCATGTGGGATGAAAATAATGAGAGGTGAAGAAATAAGATTGGCTAAATCACATGCTAAAAAATAGACACATTTTTTCAAGTAGACTGCATAATGCTTCGGTTTTTATTCAGTCTGTGTGGATTATGCAGATGATGAATTGCAGATAACATTAGGTTATACTTGTGATGAGTTGTTTTCCAAGTTTGTTGCTAGCTGCTGCTCCATCGTGTATATATTGGAGCTTCTTGTAAATCGCATAATACACATGAACATACCCATAAACAAAGCTTATTTGGCAGTGAATTCAAATAGCAGCAGTAGCAATATCCAAAGACACCCCTCTTCTTTTTCTACGCTATACTGATCAGTGATCACATTAAGTTGTTTCTTTCTATTCTTATTATTAAACACATTTTAAAATAAATTATGGATATAAGTTTTATACAACTATTTTTTTTATTTACCTCTATTAAATATTATGAGTATTTATGTTTTGTATTAATGAACGGTGAGTAGAAAATGTTAAAATTTATTAATAATGAAATTCAATTTGATAGTGAAAAATAAAAATTCACCTCGAATACTTTTTATAGATACGTATTACTGATTTGGAGTGTCTTATATGGAAGACTGCAGGGAATAATTTCTATAGATGGATTCATTTAATGATCATCCTCATTAAATTGGTTGGATTTTTCAGTGTCTTATGTAATGTTGATAGTCTTCTAAATACAAAATTGGGTCTCATCAATTTGAACCTTGAAAAAAATTATTAATTTATTCCCATAAGGATGTCAATTATTTAGTTCACTCAAGACTTCAAACTTGCTCCGTACTTTTCACGATTAAAATTGGGCCTCAGAGTTATATCTATTACTGGGGTGTTTCTTTTTGTATCTCTCATGTTTTTCTTCTTGTACCCCCATAAATCATAAATCCAAATTACCCTTCATTAAAATTATAATAATAAGGTAAAATTTATCTATGCACCTCCTTTCTTTATTTGTTGGGTTAAATATGTTTTTGGTCCCTCAAGTTTCAGTGAATTTTGGAATTAGTCCCTCTTCAAAACTTTATACCAATTTAGTCTTTCATTTTTAGAAATACGTGGATTAAGTCTTTCTTACCAAATTTTGTTAACTTTATTTGACATTTGAAACGCATTTTATGATAATATTTGAATTAACATTGAAGCGAAAATGTGTTAAATTGTGTAAATAATTCAAATACTATCATGAAATGTGCTTGAAACATTAGATAAACTTAACAAAAATTGGTTAAAAGGACTAAATTCACGTATTTTTAAAGATAAAGGACTAAATTTGTCAAAAATTTTAAAAATTGACTAATTTCAAATTTCACTGAGACTTGAGGGACTAAAAAAATTTGACCCTTTATTATTTTATGTTTCATACAGGTAACAAATTTAAAAATATTTTTTGAAATACACAATTCAAAATATATTTTTTAATATATTTCAGAATATTTTGATAGATATTTTCAATCAGAGAAATATCTTTCGGACACTCATTTCAAAAAATAAAAATGTATTTTAGATAAAGTGTTTCGAAATATAATTCTAGATCCAAAATATTTATGGAAAAATGTTTTTTATTTTTTGAAATGAATGTTTCGGAATAAATCTATGAATTTGGAAATATCTTCCAAAATATACAATCCTGGATAAATTAAAAAAAAATCTGAATTGTGTTTTGGATGATATTTTCTAATCATAAAACATTTTTCGGAATATATTAAAAAAATTAGGTGTAGGAATAAATTTTATTGTATAATCTTATTTTCCTATTCACCTCTCCTTTATATTCTTCTCCAATGCTATCTGTATACTGATCATTTTATTACCCAATGTCCTCTGTTAAGAAGAATGGAGGATGAGGAAGATGATGGTGATTATGGCTGGCAATGGAGGTGTTAGGAATTATGGTTATGGAGAGGTTGAAGAAAGAAGAAGATGGAGATGGAAGGGTTGTGTGTGAAAATGAAGGAAAAAACAAATGGAGATGGTGAGTGGCATGATGGCATGGAGGATGAGGTCTGGTGATTTGAGTGGGAGGAAAGTGGTGAAGATGAAGGTGGAGGGTGATGGAAGGGAATGGAAGAAAGTGTGGGTTCATCGTCTTCCTCTTTCACTGCTCCTTTCGTTCTCTCTTGGATGATGCCTCCAAATACCAAATCCCATCGCAACCTCATCCCCCAAAACTCAACCTCGACATCACCATCGCCAAGTACAATGACTGGACATAGGAACTGGACACATGGAAGAAGAGGATAAAAGAGTGATTTTATCAAGCCTGGGTGCAGAAAGAAAAAAGGGAGGTGCAACAGAAAATAACTCCATCTTTTCACCTCCATATATTTCTTTTTAGGGTCCAGATAGAAATAATTGATGTTTTCTTTTTGAAGAATGTACAATTCAGAAGTTAAAAGTAACTTTTAAATTATATAATTCCAAAGCTAAAATTTATTTTTAATCACGTGATCCAAAATCACTTTTTTTTAATAAAATATATTTTGGAACTATAAAATTTATAAATAAAAAGTAATTTTCAAATTATGTAATTTGGAAACCAAATAACTTTTGTATTGTATTAAAATAACTTTTAAATTATGTAATTTGAAAGCTAATGATTTTGCATAATCTAAAAATTATTTAATTTTCCTAATTACATAATTGAAAATAAAAAATGAAAAATTGTAGGAAAAAAAGGTAACAGGAACAAACCGGCATATATCCACATTAAAAAAAAAGACCTTTTTTATCTACTTTATCCTTTATATACTTCATAAAAAGCCTTGCATACTTTATATCTTTTTCATGTGATGACAATTTTTTTTTATCAAAAAATATTAGTTGTTAATTTTGTTAATGCAAAGAATTGAACTCGGAACTTCTTTCATTCTCCTTTTCAAACCCTTCATATAAACCTTGTGTCTCCCAACTATTAGTGAGAGAGTTGAATTCACAATCTTTTTTATAACCTCTTTCCACTTTTACCACTCAGTCAATTTTATAGCTTTTCATATGATAATAAATTATTGATGGACTTTGGAGTGTCAATATGACCTTCCTTAATTGAAAAAAATGTAACAATGTTTGTATTCTTTTTTCATTTAAATCTACCAAATGTATAAAGGATAAAAATGACATTATAAAAATAAAATATTTAAAACTTGAGAATTTGTTTTATCCAAGAGTTTAAGGTTCAAAATTTATAAAGAGACTAACATGTTTTATTGTTATTCTCTCACTAACCTAATTAATATAGAGATTTAAATTATTTGACATAATAAATTATGATATAAATATGTTATAATATCGAATTTCTTAAAACTCTCCTCATGTAAATGATTTAAATAAATTTATCGTAGTAAATCATAATTATATCATCATCTCACTTCAAAATTTATTCCTTACACAAATTAACTTAAATTGATTTATTATAATCTTAATCACTTAAAATCAATTTATTAATAACATTAATACTAATTAGGTGTTCTTCCCCCAACAAATAATAAATATGAAACTTACAATAATCTCTTCTTAACAATTGTTTCTTGGAAAACTAAACTTACATTGTTAGTTTTGATGTCAGTTTTTGAATCACACATATTTATTATTGTTGGGGTCTTTTGAGAGAGGATCGGGATATTCAACATTAATTAGACATGAGCTCAACCCACACATAAGAGATTGATATCACTTTTAGTCTAAAATCTTAAGACGATGATGGTTTATAGATCTTCATTCTTATGGTATTCAACTTTCTCATATTTTTACTCAATGTAGGACTTAAACTCACACTTGAATTTTCAACAATTATTAAGCTAAAAACTATAATTGATAATAAAATGAGGACTCTTTCTACTTAGGTGTATATCAATCCCAATGTTTGTGATCTAACCTATTTGTCTTTATTAGGTCATGAAACAATTAATGTACTCTAAAATAATATGATCAAACTAATATTAAGATGCATAAAAGCTACATAATTGAAGTAAATCTTTGATATATTCAAATTTAACGAGTTTATATTTCATAACAAAAATGTAGCTTGTTGAGTTTTGTATTAGGTAAATATTGTTTTTTCTCTTATCACAAATTTCTTCTTTTTCAAAGGAAATATCATGCATGTCTTCGGATTGATACACTGTTGGAAAGACTGGATTTTGAATTTGACCTTTGAGATCTTTACAGGCTAATATTAACTTTTGAGGTCATAAAAAAGTTTCTCAAATACTTTTTCTTTCTCATATTTCAACCTTTAGATTCTTATTGTACAAGGAAAATTATATAAAATAAACTGTTTTTTCTTTATATTTTAATTTGGAATAATAGATGAGGTTAATAGTGAGGTGAATTATGTGATATAATTGAGAATCCAGTTTATGTTTTGATAAAAATACTTTAATTGAGGAATTCTAGGTGTTTGTTGATTTAAACTTCTAACCACATTAGTAATGATGTTAAATAGAAGATAGTACAGGTGAGACCATTTGGGACTATACAAAGTCAAGTCTCCAAAATATGTTTTAGGAAATTCTATTTTCAACTTTTGTTCACATATACACATATAGTAGGTAAATTTATATTAGCTTAGGTACATCGGTTGACTTAGAGTTCTGGTTTAGGAATTTGGTTATAGATTCTGTAAGTCCACATGTATATGGACATTTCAATTTTATATATCTGTATATGTGTGTGTTTTGTTTATTTATTTATTTTAACCTATATATAAAATTTCTTCCTATATAGTAATTTATAATAATTTTAATGAGCTGAAATCAAAGATATATATAATCTTTTCATTTTAACAATTCTTAGATGATCAACATGCCTCGCATAATCTAAGTTGATGTAGCTTCCCTTTAGCAAATAAAAAAAAAATCCTTTAAACAAAATGTTTCCTTATATCTTTTCATCAAATTATGTTCATTTAAGTGAGAAAATTCTTATTTTATGTAAATTTATTTCTGTTAAATAAAATAATAATCTCTTAATCAAAAGTTAACTTTTATCCCTCGCTTCTAAAAACATCAAAGTTACTCTTTTTATTAGGAATAAAATAAAACTAAAAATTCTAAAAACAAAATTAAAAAACAACCCTTGTTGATTCTGAACTTCGTTCGCGAAGGAACCGGACGTTTGACGGGCAGAATATATATACTACCATCAAATATTTGATTAACAACCAATCTAATACTAAAAGTTGTTAGTCATTATAGTAACCAATTTAAATACTAATTTACAAAATAAAAGACTATTGATTACTAAAATAGTCATTATTATGAATAAAAAATTATAATCGATCACTGAATTGGTTACTATTTAGCTATTAAGGTTTTAACTACCAAAGAAAATTGATTACTAAATTTGTTATGAATAAATAATTTTCATTAGTCACTAAAGTAGTTACTAATTAATTAGAATTAATTTATAAATCAATTTCGTTGGTAGCAAAAACTTAATAGTAACTAATGTTTAGTGACCAATTACTTTGGTAGCTAAAGTCTTGGTACTTAAATTTAAAAACTAATTTAAAGATCAATTATAATTTTTTTTATTCATAATAATAACTATTTTAATAATCAATAATTTTTTTTTGTAAATTGATATTTAAATTGGTCACTACAGGGACTCACAACTTACAACTTGTGATTACTAAAATTGATTTGATTGTTAATGATAATTTTTCTTGTAGTTATATTTAATAATCATTATCAAACACTGAGTTATCAATTTGCCTCGTATAATTTCAAATCATTCATAAAAGCTAATTTGTTTCGCTTGTAAATTATTCCTAGTGAATAATACTGTGTTAAAGTCTAAAATCATAAACATTGCTTTAAACATATACAAAAAATATTATATGTATTAACTTCTTTGACTTGCTTTTAACTTTCTCAATTAAAAATATTCAATCCTAGAACGGTACTTTCACCACCCGCAGAGAAAAGTTGAAATTTGTAAGACAACTTTATATTTCAAGTACATTCTTTTTGGCTACTATTAATATGAGTGGAGACCTACAAGTTAATCTCTTACACTGTATCGAACCAGCGTTTGGTTTTTGTCAAATGAAATATCTATCTATCTATATATATATATATATATATATATATATATATATATATATATATATATATATATATAGAGAGAGAGAGAGAGAGAGAGAGAACGAAATAATTTATACCTAAACAACTGTCTATATTATTATTCCACGAGTTCTTGTCTTGCTGTTTTAAATTCTGTTAACCGGTATGTACGACTGTAAATTATAAATTATCGCTTATATCAAACAGTACAAACATAATTAAATAAGTATTATCTTTATACATTGTAAAAGTACACCACGCTATACTTTATTTATTTTGTATTTTGACGTATATATAAATGCAGACACAGAGACGAAAGAGCTAGGAAGAGATGAGTATTAAATGAATAGATATGATTATGAAAGAGTGATGAAGAAAGTGTATAAAAGAAGTAAGAACGCGGTTACAACCCTAATACGGGACAGATTAATACTGAGAAAGTGATGCAGAGAAGGTGAGGACAAAGAGAAGGGCACAGAAACCTTGTCAAAATGTCTTTGAATTTATATGCATTTCATGAACAGTGATGATTAGTGATAGGTACCCATTGGCAACTTCCAAAGCGAAACCGCGTTTAAAATCTCTCTCTCTCTCTCTGTTCCATAACATGACAACATTGAATTCATGGAACGCGCATGTAGGAATGAGGACATTGGCCAAAGCCAAATCACAAGAAATTCTTTCCATTCGATTGGTTTTGGTTTGTGGTCAGTTGACTTTGACAATTGCCATTTGCCCCTTCTCCCATTTCTTTTTTCTTTATTTTCTTTTCCAAGCAATTTCCCATCGATCTCACCAAAGATATTACCAAATTTCTATTTCAATCATGGAGAATGAATGTTGAGACACCGGTTAATGGTTAAGGAATAATAAATATGTTTCGGTATTATCATTTTTATAATATTGAAATAATTAAACACAGTAATTAAAATAGTATAAATGTATATAATAAATTTTATAAAGATAAAAATACTCTTTTAAATTTTTAGACAATAATTTACTGTTACAAAATAAGGACTTTGGAATTTTTAAAGTTTCTACTAAAAAGAAAAAAAAATTCAATTAAGTCTCAAATTGACGCTTTAATTGTTTTTTCTTGTAACATTTTTAGATGTTTAACACTAATTTTTTTTGTTGATTTTTCTGTTTATTTATACTTTCTATGTTGTTTTTTTATAAGTTTTAGATGTTTAACACTATTTTTTTGTTGGTTTTCCTGTTAATTTAAACTTTTTTTATATTTAATTATATTTAATTTTTAGTAATATTAAAATATAGTTATTTTATTATTTAATTAGTTTTTAACTTTTGTTTGTGAATATTAAATAAAATATTAAATACACATGTACAATATTTATGGACATTTTTGTCCTTTAAAAAAATAAAGTTACATTTATGATTATTAGGTCAAATTTTGTTTAATATTACACTTATCTATGTACTCTTGAAAGATCCAATATATATTAATTATCCTTAACAAGTAACTAAAAACACTGATGAAGCCTTCAATCATTCATGCCCAAAATATCTTCTCTTTATGATTATCTCTCTTCGGTCTAATTTTTTGTTTATCCTCCTAGCTTAACAAAATCAAACATTTTTTTTCATTCAACCTTTGAGTCTATTATTCTTTCGAGTAATTAAAAAAAAAATAATTCAAAACAAGTTAATCAATTCAAATGAAATTGTTTAGGGAATATACGTGTACTTTCTGTTAAAACTGATAATAATAATAATAATAATAATAATATTTTATTTATATTTTTGGAAAATAAAGTGTAAAGGGGAAGACTTTTATATACCTGACACGTCATATCACGATAGAGATTTTTATCTTCTTGTTGAGCATGATTTTGACAAAATGATTCATCAAATGGATGTACACCTCGTTAATCTTTGAATATTATCACAAGCCATGAACTGTTATGGATCAGGCACAGTTGTCTTATGACACTGTTGAATTTTATTACTACAGTAAACATTATATTTTTTATATATAAAAAACAAATTTATTATACCAAAAAATGTTTAAGTATAAAATACGGTCATATTAAATGCCTTATATTTTTATTATTAAAATAATAAATCAGACGATGACATTTTTTTTTACTAACGTTAAGTAAAATTCAATAAAATATATTACGGGTACTTTATAAATATTTATATGTATATAACATCCTAAAACCTAACTCTAGCATTATAACTGAAAATTTACTATTCAAACTCAGATATCCAACATAGATTTATATAACTAAAGTTTTTTTTTTTTTTAAATTAGGTACAAGTTAAGGAATAAAATATAAACTTAACGATATACAAATAAATATAATTGAAATGAATAAAAAATTATATTGTGTGTTGCCTTACACAACACAACACCCCCCACTTGATCGTCCTGAAAGGCATAAAATGTTGGCGCGTGTGTGAACTTCTAAGCAACTTCCATATGTGAAATATTTAGTACTTTGCCATCTGTGTAAAGTATTTAATTAACAATGTTTTGTTTCTATAAAATTAATGGCATTAACAATGTGGCTTTTATAAACTCAAAGGGAATATTAGCCACGAAGGAATCATCCAATCAACCAACTCATCCTACCAAATTTCTATATAATTTTCATTTAGCATTTTGTTTATACATATTACAAATGTAAAATACTTACGTACTTGATAGATAACTAGTTTTTAAAGAATGTTGATAGTTTTCAATTGAAATCTTTTTAATACACTATTAATAAATGTCCTATTATATACTACTTGTTATGGCTATTAATAAATATCTTATTATACTAAAAAAGGAAATATTTTGCAATGCTCTATGAAAATTATGTTTAGTCAATATTTCATATTATAAATATTAAATTAGTGGGAATCGTTGTTTTGAAAAAATAGAAAATTATAAATTAACTATAATAAGCTTAAATTTTTGGTGTTAGTCCTTTTTACGAGTATGAGAAAAATAATGAATTTTTATTTATAAAAATTTATTTAAATGAATAAAATTATTACAAATTATACATTAATTAATCAATTACGTTTTACGCTTTTAATTATGTATAAGTGGGCTAACTAACGTTCTACTTAACGTTCCGCCGATGTGGTGTAGTTGTTTCTTTTTAAATTTTAAAAGTATATTTTCATTTACTATTTTCTTTAGTTTATTAGATTACATGTTTGTCCAAAACTGCTTTTTATGCCTCATTTTTCTATATACGATTTTATCTTCTCCTAATTAATTAATATATGATAAATTATCTTCTAACGTCAGGAAACTAAAATAAAATAACTTCAAAGTCAAACAAAAGTAATTAAAGTCATAAATAATATTGAATAGACAAAAAAGTAACGGGTTAAATCATAGCGCGATTGAACAACATTAGAAAACTCCACCTGTAAGGTTTAGGCTATATTTTGTAAAGCATTCAAACTCGTGATCGTATTAACGGATTTTTAAATTTAAATAATGTAATTTTTCTAAAATAATTTTAAATTAGATTATCTATTTTCTATCTAAGTTTTCTTAAAATTCCTTTATCATTATATCTTTCTAAAGTTACTGGTTTGGAGGTAAATAGAAATATATAATATAATATTAACTAAACACAATTTTGAGTAGAGTAAATTTTATGGTTTTTTTTTTTTTTTAGTTATGAGTTTTATTTTTTTCTTTTGGATTTTTTTTTAATCTAAGTCTGTGGTGGTGTGTTTTGTTTTTGTTAGATTGAATTTTCGGAGAGTAATATTCTAGAGGATCTTTTGGTATCATCAACTTATGCTCTATTATAAAAGTAGAGTTCCTTTGAAGATAATGTGTTTTACAAGTAAAAATAACCAATACTGAATTTGAATAAGATTATATATTTTAAAATTAAATGATTGGTTTTGTTATTGTTGTTGACATCTTGTTTGAATTGTTGAATATTATTTTAAACATATAATTAAAATGTTGTTCGTTAAACTTGTAAAGCTGTATTAATTATATTATCACCTAGCTGATTGTAAAATAATGGATTTGTAGATGTCGAGATTATTGTTGAAATTTAATATTTACCTAATAAACATTGATTTAAACTATTATGTCTACATTTGAAGAGGAGAAAAAAATACAGTAATTCAATTAAAATAGGTTTGATTTTGAAAATGAAATGATAAATATACGTTTGAATGAAAATTGTTGAGTTTTCAAAGTGTTTTTATTTGTAAGTTAATTATATGATATTCACATATACTACTTAAGTAATATGAACACGATAAGTGATTAATTCCGTCTTCTCTCAAGTGGTCATATATTGTTCAAGCATTAATGTATAAAAGCTTTACCGATAGTCAATGGTTTGAATAAAAGATAGAAGCTAATTTTATATAATTTTAATTTGTCTTAAAATTGGGATTAAATATTTCTTTTTAACTTTTAGTCAAAATTAGAATTAGTCTATTTTCAAAAATTTTAATCTAATATAATTTATTAATTTTAGAAATGTTATTTAACTTTTTTAATTAAATTTTGTAAAATTTATTTAATATTTCAAACATATTTTTTAATTAATATTAAAGCAATAAAATGTCGAATAATATAAACAATTGAAACAACTTAAATATTATCATGAGAGATGTTTGAAACATTAAATAAATTTAATAAATAAAAAATAAACTTAATAAAATACAAAAGCAAATTTACAATAATTTTGATTTGTCTTTTAAACTGTAATATTAAAGATGAATTAATTATCAGCAAATCTCATTTTGTGAATTAATTATCCCAAAGAAACAGAGAGAGTGTTACCTTAAAAGGTTTTGAGTGAATGAGAGAAAAAGAGAAGCGATTTGGTGATTTTAAGTAAGTGAGAAGAATAATTGTGGAAGTAGAGTGGAGAAAAGTCAGCATTAATGGGTTGTATTCCCTATTTCCTAGTTGGTAGTGCAATAAAGGCGTACAACTAAAACGGTCGGAACAATAAAAGTTGAAGTAGACCCATCACTTGCGTGGGTCATTCGTTTCCTGCCATGTAATCATCAAAATCTCTCTACCATGTATTTTGGAGTGTTTCCTTTAGTTTCAATTTTTTTAAAAATTCGTACAATTTCTTTCCATTATTTTTGTTCCTTTTTTAGTTATAATATAAAGTTTTAGTTTGTAAATTAACAGAATTTATATTTTATTTATACAAAAGCTTATTCAATTTTTAAAATATTTTGCTTCTCCTTGTTTCTTATTTTAACATACTTTATGTTTTTATTTCGTTTTTAATAAGTGCAAAAACAAAAATATAATTAATAAAATAATTATTTTTAGGTTTAATTAGTTATTTAGTTTCTATCTTGATTCAAAAATTCTACTTTGGTCATCTAGGTTTTTTAGTCTCAACTTAATTTTGATTCATGAAAAATTTATGCAATTAGATTCTTTTAGTTAATATTATACAATCGGTGTTAAAAGTAATATCAGACAACAAATTTTAATTTTTTTGAATTTTTTAATTTTTTTTATAATTTCTTATTGGAAAAAAAAAACACACATCTCAAATCAAAGTTATGTCACGTGGTATTGTTAATGTGACATGGCAATATTATCGTCAGTTTAGTTCCTATGTTTGGTTCTTTAATTTGATTTAGTCTTATTTTTGTTAAAATAAAATAATGTTGTCTCATTTCAAGTTGACACCAAATTCATTTTTTTTGTATAAATCTTATGCTATTATTTTTATTAAAATTGACATTTTATTAAATATTTATGAAAATATTTTAAACCAATTTTAACTATATTAGTGGGTTCCATTTAAATAAATTACTTTTAAAGAAATATTTATTAAGATTAAATTAGTCCTTTTGTTATAATTTTATTTAAAATAGTTAAAGTATATAAAAACTATAGATAAAAATTTTAGATATATAAAAAATATAGATAAAATTTTTAGATATATAAAAATTTACATATATATCTATTAATTAAACAAGTTTAGATAAATAAAAAATTATTTTAATTAACAAAAGTTTATTTTAATTAATAAAAATATTTTTAAAAATGTTTAGAGTTGGTTAAAATATAATTTTAAAAAATATTTAATAAAAATATTAGCACAAAATTTATAAAAAAAATAAATTTTGTCTCGGTAGGACAACATTATTAACATTAATAAAAACTTGAGACTAAATTAAATAAAAAAATAAATATTAAGACTAAAATAAATTTTGTCACGTGACACAATTTTGATTTAAAAATATTAAAATTAAAAAATTAAAAAAGAAATTATAAATTGACACACAATACTATTTTTAACACCTTTTGTACAATATTAACAAAATATACCAAATTGTATAAATTTTTCATAAATAAGTGAATTGAGACTAAAAAACTTATAAAACCAAACTTGATATTTTGGAAAAAAATTGAAACAAAACGGTTACTTAAATTTTATTTTTATATTGAATATATAGAATGAAGGGGAAGAGCATAACTTCATCTTATGAATATTATTAAAACAAGGCAAAATAAGTAGTAAAAATAAAAACTTAAGTGTTTATACTAAAAAAAGGTTCACAAAATTCAAAGAATTTTTAACCAATTGGATTCAATTAGACAAGTAAGACTAATGTGAAAATGGTTGAATGTGATAATTTTGAACTTTTAATTGATTGACTGAAAAAAAATTTGTAGTTTAATATCAGCGTATTGTATTTAAGAGTAAAGTTAAAGTAATTTAACTTTAAAGTATACAAATGATTATTTAAGAGATGATATCCAAATTTTAAGTAATAAAATAATAGTTAAATAAGATAAAGATCATATCAGTTTTTTAATTATTGAAATTCAAGTGTGTAGAGAGAATTCAATCAATTTTAGTAATGTATTTAAGAGTAGAGTTAAAGTAATTTAACTTTAAAGTATACAAATGATTATTTAAGAGATGATATCCAATATTTAAGTAATAAAATAATAGTTAAATAAGATAAAGATTATATCAGCTTTTTAATTATTGAAATTCAAGTGTTGTAGAGAGAATTCAATCAATTTGAGTAAAAGATAAGTTTTTCTCATGATAGTATAAAATTCAATAGTCACTTAAACAATTAAGAATATTCATAATCCATTATTTATCCTTAAATAATCCTTTGAAAGGAATATGCTCCATGTTAAACATATTCTTCAATATTTGTATATCTAATTTGACCTTTTTAGTATAGTTTTATTGTTAATAGATTTCATATACACTTATAATATTTGTGGCTAAATACATTAGTATGAATATATAATTTAGTTCTAAATAAACTCGTACAAAATATTAGTACGATATAATATTTTAAAATTTATCTATTCATCCCATAAAATTGTATTAAAATAAAAAAAATAAAAACAAAATAGGAGAGAATCATACAATCTCATAATAAACAATTACATTATTGAAAGGTAATTTATTTAAGATGATAATTTCGTTAAATTAATTTATGATGTTGAGCAATGAAAGCATTAGTGACAAAAAATATTCAAGATGTATTATATAAGTAAATAAAATATTGCAAGAACCTATCTAAATTTATTTAATATTAATGTTCGCTAAAAGATCACTTAAAAATTAGTTTTTTGGTAATATTTATTAAGATCAGAAACATTATTTGTGAACTTATATATACATATATATATATATATATATATATATATATA
>Ga0209589_1006176_pt1 | contig 19963 bp, 12 predicted proteins | sample CowpeawhiteBW_FD_187525 | JGI IMG/M metagenome (GOLD analysis project Ga0209589, IMG submission 187525) | Root nodule microbial communities of legume samples collected from California USA - Cow pea white BW (SPAdes) (version 2) | ecosystem: Host-associated > Plants > Roots > Nodule | place: USA... | reverse complement strand
ATATAGTACATTATGAATCCAACCAAAACTCAAAAACACATTAAAATACCTGAGAAAATTAGGTGCGGGTAAGTTATTGTCCTTTAAGATCCCTATCACTATTAAATTGTTGGTATTTTCACTAAAATGCTTCGCCACATATTCTTCCGTGATTTTTCAGTCAATCGGGAACGTACCAGAACCTTATGTGTTTCATTGCGAGTGTTATAGAATACTAATGATGTCAAGATGAGTTATGCAACTTAATTTGGTTCGTGGGTTGAGTTGAAAAAAATATAATTTGTTTAAATGTGAATTAAACTAAATCTGATGGATCTAACATGCTTATTAAACGAGTTTAAATCAAGTAGATCAATTTGTAATAACAAAAGCTTTCAATTGTTTTTTTTTTTATATTTTTTATTATAATTATATATTATTTATAATTACGATGGTTGATAATCGATTTCTTTTAAATTAGAATATTTTCAATAATATTTAAAAAATTTAAAAAATTTATATATTTATTTATTAAATTATATAAATTTATATTTTAATTTTTAAAAATAATTTTTATAATAATATTTGGTGAAATAGATGAATATTTTAATTATATAAAAATAAGTTAAATGGATGTATTTCAAATGAATATATAAAATAAATTAAAAAGTAAAATATTTTTATATGACTCAGCATCGAGCCAGGATAATATTTTATATGCTTTTGTAATATTTTATATGGTGCTAATTAATATCCTTAGTTAATTATAATTTAATTTTCTTACCCATTTTATAACTTTAACTTATGTAATAATTCATCTTTTGAATGAAATTTAATTTAATTTTCTTACTCCTTTTCATTTTTGAATATAATTAACTATTCTCTATGTTCAAATGGTTATAGCTTCTTAATTCTCCTGTCTCTCCACGCGCTTCTTCTCTCTCTGAAACAACTTGTCTCTACTTATACCACCCCATCCAACCCTCATCAGTTAGTTGTTCTCCGAAGGTTTCGGAAAATGTTGCTTCGTCATTATCTATCATTAGTCAAATGGAAGAGTGAAGGTGGAGAAGAAATGTAGAAGGAGAAGGTGATGGTGAAATGACGGTGGTAAGATGTCTCAAGAGAGGTTACATCAACTTTTAGGGTGTATTCGTTTGAGAAAATGAACTTGAGGGAAGTAAATGGATGTATTTGAATAGATTGGGATGAATTTGAGTGAATGAATTTTAGTTGTTTCTTTTAAGAGATTTGAAGGTAAAATGAGTGAATTTGAGAGTGAAGTTTATGAAAATTTGTGAATGATATGATAAATAAAAAAATATTTTAATAGATTAAAATATAAAATTACTATTTTACTCTCATAGTTAAAATTAACATATTATTTTTACTTAATATTATTATTTTTACTATTATTAAATATTATTATTATTTTTTTATTATTTAACATTATTATTATATTATATTATTACTATTATTTAATAACATGAGATGAATATATGTAAAGATAACCGAGAACATGGTGTTGGATAGGACATTATGGTAAAATATAAATTCTTCTCTACAAATCTCTTTATTTTGGTGAGATCGTGATCCTGCATATCATCTCTCTTCCTCGCTTACACGTCCTTACAAACAAACAACCTTCATCTCTCAAATCTTTGCTCTTAAATCTATCTGCGTTTTAAATCTGCACAAGCGAACAAACCATTAAGGAAGGATAGCTAAAGGAAACTTAAAGGCGAGTTCTAGCTTAACCCTTTTTTGGATGATGAATTTCAACAATTTCAAAAAATTAAAATATTTAATAATTGAATTATTCGAAATTAATTTTTTTTCATTTCTTAAATAATTAGTTTGGGTGAAGTAATTGAAATATTTTAAATTTTAATTTTCTTGTTTGGATAAAGCAATTTAATCTCTATTTTACAGCGAACTCAACTATATCTTTGAGTCTAACTAACTTAGTTCGACCTTCAATTCGGTATGACTCGTCTTGACTTTTGGTTCAAGTCGACCTTCAGTCTTTCTCAACCTTCAACCTGACCTGACTAGACCTTCGGCTTGGTTGACCATCGGTCAAGGGCGGCCAAACTCAACCTTTGCCCCGGTTAGGCTCGACTTGACCTTTGACCAAGGGCAAATCTGCGTGACCTTTGATCAAGCCCGACCTAGCTTGACCTTCAACTTAGATCAACATTCGACCCGGCCCAATCTGGCTCGACCTTCGACCCAATTCGACCTTCAACCTAGGCCGACCCAGTTCGACCTTCGGCCCGTCTCGGGCCAACCCAGCTTGATCTTTAGTCCCACCCGTCTCGACCTTTGTCCCGATCCTGTCCAACTTGACCTTCGACCCGAACTAACTCGTCTCGATCTTATGTCTGACTCAACTCAACTTTTTGGACATGTAGACTTTTGGTCCTAACCAATTAATAATTCCACAACTTGGGAAATTTCAATTTCCTTCCTTTTTGAGTGAATTTCAAATTCTACTATTTTAGTTATTTGAAATACCTTCTTAAACTTTCTCAATTTCATTTTCCTTTTAATTTTCTCATCCAAACATGTCATTTTTCTTGAAATAATGTTAAATTCTTCAAATAAATGAATTACTCTCTCGAATTGCCTCATCTAAACACATCATATGTTTATTCACAAAAGAAGAGGAGTGTGTAATCATATCAAAAACGTTTCTCAACTAATATGAGTGATTTTTACAAGAGGTAAGCTCTTCTATTTATAGGAGCAAAGGAGAACAAGTGGTCTCCAAAAGAGAGGGAAAATTTGAGTCTAAAAAGTTAAATTTTGGATCCAAAAGAAAGCATGCAACAAGTGTGACTTGCCACCTAAGCAAGTCACACCTCCCATGAGGCACACAAAAGGAGAGCTTTAACCTAGCTTGCTCTTCAAGCTTGCGCTTATTAGGGAAGGAAACCCTAATTTTATGCATCTCACTTCCAAGCCCAAATCAAAGTCCATCTCCTTTTAGGTCCAAAATTACCTACCAAACCCAAAGCCCATCAAGGTCCAAAGAAAACCCTTATACTACTTGACTCATAATACAAGGCCAAAAAATAAACATATTCTAATATTTACAAACAAAGAGTCTTAGTCTAGGTCTTCACATCTTCCTTAATCCATGTGAACATTACCTTAGGCCCACTACAAAAAAAATCATATTACCTACAGGAAAAATCCATAAATAACTTACAAAATCCATAGGTAATGCAGTTTTACCCACGAATTTCCTACGAACAAAATCCGTAGGTATATATGTGGTAGCTAACTTACCTACAAATTTATTCGTAGATGATTACATACAGATAAATCCGTAGATAATTACATACAGATTCATCCATAGGTAATTACATACAGATAAATTTGTACGTAATGTGTTTGTTAGATTTAATGATACAACTATTTTCCTGAAACATTTATGCAGACCTAGACATGGAAGTTCATGTTCATCATTGCAGAAAATTTATATAATATATATGTAGTCATTAAAGTAAATAATTTAAACATACAATATTCATACATAATTTTAACATTGTAAAAAAATCAAACATTATAAAATACAATTATCTATATATAGAAGCATTCAGTCGTGTGATAATATCTAAGCAATATTTCATAACATATTAATAACACCTAAAGTTTCCTAACACTAATAATCACGATGAGTGCAATTCCACCAACAGTCCATTCTTCATAAATTCCCAACCTGAAAAAATTGTTGAAGTAAGTTAAAGAAGTATGTTGGTGAGTTCAATATTAAAAAAATCATAATTTCAAAGTACAATCAATTATTAGCACCAATTGTGGCAATATGTATTAAATTTTACCACTAAAAATCATAATTTAAAAACTAGATAACATACTTGAAAAAGTAGGTATGCCCTCTAAATTCACCTTTGTATTTGCCTTCTTTACCTACACCAAACCCAATGATGATCCAAAAGTCTGCAACAATAAGATAAGAAGAAATTATGTCATTAGTTAGCGTGCAAGAGTAGGTTTGATCACAAAAGTTAATTAAGATTTCCAATTAGGCTGTTCAAAATCAAACAAAATAAATTGCATTATATTATGCTTAGAAGAGGCATAGTCTTCTTTATCCTCCTAGTCATGACTCTTGTTGTATGTCCCTTAGCTAGAGGTATGTCATCATTCCTCCTCCACTCTAACTCTAGAAACCAGCGTCGTCGCACCTCCTTTGTGGCCACCAGCTCCAACCTTCTCCTCCTCTTCCTCATCGCCTAAATAAGTTAAGGAGTGAGTGTTAGTGACTATATAATGGGCTCTAAGTTCATGGCGTTCCTTGCTCCAAGTCAAAGACACTTTGAACTAGTATTTGGCTTTTCTTACTCTTATAGTAGAGTGTTGTAAGGTGTAGTTAAATTCTTGCTCTGAAGAGTATGGGTGTATTTGGGGTCAAATGGTTTGAAGTGTTTTTTGTGTGTTATAAAACTTTGCACATAGTGATTATTCTCTAATTGTCTTTGAACAATGACTGTGGTTTTTCTCTGTATTTGGAGTTTTAACGTTATATTCTTGTGTTCCTTATTTTTATCTTATTTATCTATTAATAAGGTTATTATAGGGGTAACGACAATATTGTTCTTAATTGATGATGCATTTTTCCAACACATCCTTCTCCTTCTTCTCACTCATCTCCCCTTAATATATAAAGAAAATCCCATCAAACTTGGCAGGAGTTTTGCCACTTAATTTATAAACAGATTTATTGATGGAAAAATCGTCAATAATACAATTTGTAATTTACCGTGGAATTCACCGATGGAACAAACCCTTGGATACATTACAAACTCATTAGCAATACAAATTGTGATTTACTGATGGATCTAACTGACAAATTTTACTGATGTATTCATTACCGACCAAAATATTCACAAAAAATTTAAATTATAAAATCTATTGGCAAAATTCATTGATAATTTTGAATTTTCCAACAAATTTAATTTCCTCGGTCAAAATCTGTCTATAATTACGAAAAATTGTGTAATGGTTAAAAGTGTCTCTAGTTTGAGAAAAAGTGATGAAAGAGAGAAAATAAATGAAATTGAATAAATACATGAAATTTCATTAACTTATGTCAACATCTAATTTCGTCCAATTTAATTAAAATCTCTTTTAAGATATATATATATATATATATATATATATATATATATATATTATAATATAAATAAAATAAAAATAAAATAAATAATAAATAATAAATATAGAAATTTTTTTGTTAATTAGGCCCAATCTTGTTTTTATATTTTTAATCTTTCATTTGTGTTTTCCTTTTACACATTGATTTTTAATTTTTCAGCCCATTATTTTATACACTCACACCACCCTTTACTTTTCTACCATCTCTTTTAATTAATAGAATCAATATTTTAATATTACTTATGGTGATTGACACTATATTCTAATTTTGCTATGATTTAATTCCTATAATGTGATACTATCAGGACCGATTCATTCCTTTTGAAATTCTTTGTAATAAAGATTTACTTTATCGTGAGATTACATTAACACTATAATATTGTCTACATAAACACATTAAGTTAAAGGGGATTGGGAGATTCTAGAGACTTCTCTCTTTTTCCTATCATAATTGATAATACTATTCCATCATCCATTTTTTGCACTTTAACGCGTATGGGAGAGGAAGGTTGCTAGTAACAAGGGTTTTTAAACAAGCCCCACTACATTGTGCCATATTTATTTTTCTTTTTCTTCTTAATACACCAACACTTATACCATTAATGCTTGACGTGATGGGTTTCAAGATAATGATGACAGGTAGGTTTTAAAATATTAGTTTTCATTTTTTTTTCTCTTTCTAGTTCTAATAGTTTAATTTAACCTATTCACCTATTATCCCATAAATAATGTTTGGTTGTTATGAATTAATGATTGTCCATTGATTTGATAAATCTACTCATATGATTGATATGATTGATACTCATATGATTCATTACTTTTTATTTAAAATATTTGTATTAAGTAGTTGATTTGTTTCCTTTATGGATTACATGTTGTATTTATAAATAGGACTCTTCCTATCAATAATAATATATAGATGCAGATGAGTTGCTCCCTATTCTCTCATTATCTATTCTCTATCGTTTCTTCTCTTCTCTATTATCTATTGTTCTCTATGTTATTTGCTTTATTTCATAACACGTTATCAACATCATCCTCCAACCAATTGAGGACTAGTGAAAGATTGTTATGCGTGTCTCAATCCAGACTCTTTCTAATCCTTTCTCAATTTATAATTTTACCTTATATTCTTCCTCTTGTGATAAGAATTGTTTGACTTTATCAATTTTCATCTCCATATTATTATTTTTATTTTTATTTTTATTATGACGGTGATTATTTTTATTATTTTGATGATGATTATTATTATTAATATTATTATTTTATGTGCTAGTTCTAAACACGCGAAACGTTGCAAAATTTGGATTTATGACCCTTGATATTACAAGAAAGAATTTCTTATATTGGATTTTAAATGTTGAAATACATTTAGATGCAATGGATATTGGGATACCATTAAATAAAAAAAATAAAACATCTAAACAACTAATTTGCTCATGCAACAAAAACATTGTGAAAAGAGATTTCACAAATATTATGAATTTATTTCATGCCTATGTATGACTAGCTGGACAAAGCAATAAAGCTTTTGATGAAAAATCATGAGATCCGCCTAAATTGCTCCATTCCCAGAAGTGAATGCAACAATAAATATTATGAATTTATTTCATGCCTTTGTATGGCTGAACAAAACAATGAGCTTTTGATAGAAACTTATGAAACTTGTCCAATTGGTTCTGCTCCATTCCCAGAAGTGAATGCAACAACATTTGATTTATATTTTCATGATCATGATCGTGATATTGATTATGGACATGGTTATAAAGGGAATTTCAAAGACACATTTTGTCACCAGAAGTGGCACAATAATGTGAAAAAGGGAAAAGGAAAATGTGAAAATGTTGACAAAAAAAGATGAAATATCATTACGGTGGTAAAGACCATTTGAGTTGTAGCATCTTACAAATAATGAGAATAACATAGAAACACATTTTGGTTATGAAGATGGTGATTTTGATTATGGTCATATGGATGTTACTCATCTTGATACTATTATTTTCTTTGCTAAATCAAATGGATGCATTGGTCACCTCATTGGTTATGAGAGTGTTAAAAAAATCATACTGATATTTACGTTTATATGAAGAACGAATGTTGGCACTAGTACCAAAGGTTGTGTCTTATTGATAGTGCAATAACTTATACAATTCTCAAGAGTAATAAAATTTTCTCTTGTTTGATAGTGCGAGACATCAATGTTAATATTATTTATGGTACTACAAATATTATTATACTTCTACCAAGAAGTTGAATAGAAACTTATTAAGTTTCAAGGATATTTGTCTAAATGAATATTATATTGAGACAAACAATGAAAAAGATATGAAATATTTTTATATCTCTACGATTGAGTTGAAAAAAAATGTACATTGGAGAAATTATCAACATTTTCTTATGGTTTGTACTACACGTATATTGGTATAGTTGAAATGCATGACATGGTAAACCAGAAGTTTACGAATTAAAATGAATGCCTTGTTTGACATGATCAATTGGATGATGTACTACGCATATATTAGTACAATTAAAATGCATGAAGCATGGTAGGCTTGTTAATTCCAAAGACACGTATGAAGCGTGGTAGGCCTATTGGTTCCAAAGATAAAAAACTCTTGAATGAGAAAGGGAGCTAAAATGCAAAATGACCTAATCGAAAAGGTTGAAATCCCAAAAGATTTATTTGACATAATTAATGGTTCAATTTCAGAAGAACCTCAGGTACCTGAAATTATTGAAAATGATGAGATTTCAATAAATTATGTCATGAATCATATAATATGGAACCAAAATGAAGTTAACATTGACAAAGCTTTTCTTATAATATAGCGATGAATATTATGAATGACAATGAGGATCAATAAGCAATGATCATTGAAGATTGTCGGCAAAGAAAAGATTGGCCAAAATAAAAATATGCAAAAGAAGCATAATTATATTTACTTGCTAAACGAAAGACTTATGGACGTATAATTCGCACACCTGAAGTTGTGAAACCCGTTGGGTACAAATGGATTTTTGCACAAAAATCAAATTAAGAATGATGAAATTGTTAGATACAAAGCACAATTGGTTGTTCAAGGTTGTTCACAAAACCTTGTATTGATTTGTGAAAATACATATTCACTAGTATTGGATGCAACAACATTGCAATATTCGATTATCCTAGTTGCACAACAAGGTTTGCATTTACATCTAATGGATGATGTTACAACCTATCTGTACGGTTCTTTTGAGAATCATATTTATATGAAAATCCCTGAAGGATTTTATTTTCCCAACAAGATAAATTCTAAAGAGGGTTATTCGATAAAATTGAACATGTTCTTTTATTGATTAAAGCAATCAGGATGTGTGTGGCATACCCGTCTTATTGAGTACTTATTAAAAGAAGGATATAGAAATGATCATATGTGTTCTTGTATTTATATGAAACGATCCAAAAATGAATTTTCCATAATTATTGTTTATGTAAATGACATAAACATCATTGGAACTCCTAATGAGCTCACAAAGGCAATTGATTGTTTGAAGAAATAATTTGAGATGAAGGATCTTGAAAAGGCAAAATTTTTGTTTGAGATTACAAATTGAGTATTTAAACAAAGATTTTTTTTATATTTCAAGAGCCTTATATAATTAAGGTGCCTAAAATGTTCTAAATGGACAAGTCACACCTATTATGCGCTCTAATAATTGTGAGGTCGTTAGATGTTGATAAATGCTCTTCTTAGACCTCAAGAAAATGATGAAAATCTTCTTGGTCCAAAAGCACCATATCTTAGTGTCATAGAAACACTAATATATCTTGCTAATTATACTCGATATGATATTGCATTTGCTGTAAATTTGTTAAGCAAGATATAGTTCTTCAACTACAAGAAGAACATGGTTTGGAGTAAAACATATATTTTGTTACCTTAAGGGTACTACGAATATGAACTTATTTCATCCAAATGATTCAGAAACAAACCTAATGGGTTATGTATATGCATGTTATTTTACATATTCTCACAATGTCACAATGGTTGATCACAAACAAGATGTTTGTTTACATGTGGTAGCACAATGGTTTCATGATGTATATGAAACAAACCATAATAGCAACATCATCTAATCATATAGAATTACGAGGAAAGTTGTGAATATGTTTGGTTAAGGTCTATAATTCAATAGGTGCAAGAAACTTGCGACTGTCCCCGACAAAGATGGAATCAATAACCATATATGAAGATAATAGTGTATTGTTCAATTGAAATGATGATATAAATATCCAAAAATTCATTCATGTGAAAATCTGTGAAAATCTGACAAGTCTATTTATAAAGTCTTTTGCCAAGAAGAACTTTTGAGCAAATGATTCACAAGTTCGGATTTCGTCAACTTAACGATGTAAGTTTACATGAGGGGGAGAAATAGAATATGTGATGATTGTATTAAAGAATACATAATGTTGTACTCTTTTTTCCTTCACTTAGTTTTTTATCCCAAACGGTTTTTCTTAGTAAGGTTTTAACGAGGCACATTCTTTTATCAATGGCCACTCAAGGGGGAGTGTTATGAATTAATGATTGTCCATTGATTTGATAAATCTACTCATATGATTGATATGATTGATAATCATATGATTCATTACTTTTTATGTAAATATTTGTATTAAGTAGTTGATTTGTTTTCTTTATGGATTACATGTTGTATCTATAAATAAAACTCTTCCTATCAATAATAATATATAGATGTAGATGAGTTGCTCCCTATTCTCTCATTATCTATTCTCTATTGTTTCTTCTCTTTTCTATTATCTATTGTTCTCTCTGTTATTCGCTTTATTTCATAACATTGGTATCATTTTTTATAGACTATTTTTTAGGCAAAAGATAATAAAATAATTTCTTTTGTTTTACCTTTTGATGTCTATTCGGTTGCTCACGTGTGTGACATCCACATCATTTTTAAATATTTAAAATAAAAAAATAAAAATTATAAATTATAAGAGATAATAAATGGAAAATAAAAGATTAAAAAAATAGTTTATTTTCAGTGTCTGTTCGGCCGCTCGCGTTGCATGACACCAATTCCCAAATAATTTAAAATACTAAAAAATTAAATAAAAAGGTTTTCAAAATTATCAAAAATATTAAATAATTTTTCATGCGAATAATTTTTCATTAAGAACTACGTGATCCTTGATTTTGATTTTCCATTATGAATGGAAATACATAAGAGCAAGGTAAATCTTTGTCAAATTCACTAAATAAAAATTAAATCATTTCTCAAATAGTATTTCATAAAGAACTATATGACCCTAATTCTCCATTGTGAATGAAAATATGTAGGAGGGTAGACTAATCATTGTCGGTCCCAAAAAAAAGAAAAAAAAAATATATATATTCTTTTGAATATTTTTTATTACTTTTGAGAAAAATAAGCATAAAAAAGAACATCCATTTGTATATTAATTAATGGTATTTTCTTGTGACGGGCATTGTAGGTACTAACATCTTCCCTACGTGTAACCGACCTTCAGACCCAAAATCTATTTTCGTAGACCTTCCTCTTATCTTTATAGTTTTCCATAGTTTCCCAGAATAACTATAGTAGCGACTTCAACCTCTTTCTTTTTGTTTTTAAATTTTTATTTTTTCCGTTATCCCGTCATAATTTTGGTTGTAACAATTCATTATTACGAGTAAAGTCAAAAAATTAAATAGATACACGATTAAGTAGTATTTATACACACAAAAATTGTTACGTCTATTTGTGAACACTAAACCTCTAACCATTGATATTGAAGATAGAAGAATATGGAAGTGTGGAGGAAGAAATCAAAGTCCTTAAGAAGAATGGTACGTAGGAGTTTTCAAAAACTTCTTGAGGCCATTGAAAGCTAGTTCAAGAAAGCTAGCTCGTGTGTAGGCTTCTAAGTAGGACATTTTTCTTATGTAAATGTTAAACTTTTGAAGGGTCATTGATATCGTCAACATTTAGGGTTAAAATAATATCGTGAAATATTTACGGTTAAATGAAATGTATTGCATGTAAATAGTATTCCAAATGAAATAAAATCTCCACCATTTCTAAAAATCTCTTATATATTTTTTTATCATCTATTTTCGTTGTATTTATAATTATATAAATATAGTTTACTTGAAATGAAAAAAAAAGAGGCAGATTTGTGATATTATAAGCCTTATAATATATAATTATATAACCATAGATTGATCATTGATTAAGAGTTTCACCGGTCTCCCAACAAATATGTATATAATATAGTTTTCGTAGACAATCGTAATACTAATAGTCAACCAAAGCATAATTAAACCTTTGTTTTTCGTGGTTGGAAGCATTGTCGTCTCAAGATTTTCGTTTTGAAAATCATATTTGAACGAACTTTTTTCCACTCGGTGAAACTCAAGTTGTATGTTGTCCGATTCTTTGTTTTAGGTAACAGTTGTAACAGTCATTGCAACATGTTTTCTACTTCTGTGGTTTCCTGCACCTACTGTTCCCTTCAAACCTGCTCTTGTAGTGCTGGGTCTAGGGATGTCAATGGGGCGGGTAGGGTACGGGTAGTAGCTCCCCCATATCCTACCCGCTAGATAAATATTCACCCCGTATCCATACCCATATTCGTCGAGTATCCGTTATACGAGTACCCGCCGATTTTTTCCATATCCGCGGGTATCTACGGGTAACCACGTGTATTTACAAAAATATTTAAACAAATAAATATTTAACCATAATTAGTGTTTGGATCAACATGTCTACCTTCTCCGATTGATTCCTGAAAAATAAACAAATAAAAAATCACTAACAATTTATATTGTAGTTTATTTTTGAATGAAATATTAAAGAAATCACTAACTTCATCAATGTCCACATCTTGCAACACTGTATAAAGTTTCATGTTGTCCAATTTTAATCTAGAAGAGCCTGAAAACATAAGAAGTTCATTAAAAATTTCTAACAATCACTTAATTAAAATATCTAAGTAAAAATGTCAATTTCATTACCTTCCATGTTGATCCATAACTCGTCTTGAAGACACATCAATGTCTCCACAGTAATGTAGAAGTAATCTACTTCGATATGGGGTAAGAATCCGATCACCATTACTGAACACTTTACTAATATACATATATATATATATATATATATATGATGGTATTTTTGTAAATTAAAGTTTAGAGGGTACGGGTATCCACAGGTACGGATACTATGATACCCGTACCCGCCTCGTTACCATGCGGGTATCAAAAATACCTATACCGCGGGTATCCATTTTAATATTTGTTTCCTACCCGTTGCGGGTTTTATCCGCAAATATCTGTGGATACGAATTTTTTTGATATCCCTAGTGAGTCCATTGCCACATTGTTCTATGGATTTTCTGATCAATTGTTGATCTTAGATTTGTGGAGAAATTAAAATAATATATTTAAATCAAGTATAATTTTAATATTTAGATTTTATGTAATATTATTAGTGTTTATTTAATATTACACGTGGATGAAATTATATGGAAAAAGTAGTATTTTCTTTAATTATCAACAACACTGATCTTAATTATATTATAAAAAAATTAATTAATAATTTGATTCCATATTTAGATTTATGATTTACATTGACCACTACATTTTTTTATAATATTCATTAAATAAAGTTAATTTAACCTTTCAATTAAATTGATATTGTTTGGAAGTGACGTGGTAAGAGTTGAGGAAGGTGGAGGAAGGTGGAGAAAGATTAAGGAAGAAAACAAAACAAACAGAGATTCTATCGTATAAGATAATTTAATTTTTGACATGTGATACTTTCAAAGAGTTATAATGTCAATTTAATGTCGAAGAGACCAAATTGACTTTTTAACAAATATTGAGACTCAATTGTATTAAAAAAATATAAAATATATATCTAAATATAAATACCAGATTAGGTTAAAATCTCTTTTTGGTCTCAATTTTCATCAAGTTTTTTTAAATAAGTCATAATTTTAGTTTTGTGTTCAAATAGGTCCTAATTTTCGTCAACTTTATTTAATTGGGTCCTTTTTAGCTAACACCATTTAAATTATTAACGGCCATGAACAGTGACGTGTCACTTTGTGCTTTTTTTTAATTCTTTTTATTATTTTATTTTATTTTTATTTTTTTAAGTTTTTTTTAAATTTTTTCTACATTTACACGTGTCAATCCAATAGCGTGCCATGTGTCACTTCGTGGTTTTTTTATTTTTTTTTTAATTTTTTAAATGTCCATGTGTCAACTTAGTAGTGTACCATGTGTCAAAGTCAATGTTCTATATTCAATTTGGTCTCTATATTTGTTATTTTTGTTCAATTTAGTCTCAATTTTTGTTAACATTAACCAATTTGGTCCTTATCGAAGATGTGATCAAATTTAATTTTTATATCTAAGTTATAATAATGTGAATTTTAATATATTATATAAAAATATTTAATAAAAAATGTGAATTTTAATATAAAAATTAAATTTGGTTTCAATTTGGAGAGGGACCAAATTGGTTAATATTAACAAAAATTGGGACTAAATTGAACAAAAATAACACATATAGGGACCAAATTGATTATAGAACATTGACTTTAACACGTGGACATTTAAAAAAAATCAAAAGAAATTCAAAAAACCATGAAGTGACACGTGGCATGCTACTGGATTGACACGTGTACATTTAAAAAAAATTCAAAAAAATAAATAAAAATAAACAAAATAAACAAAAAATAAAAAGAAAAAGAAAAAAAATTCAAAAAAACTACAAAATGATACGTGGCAGTCACTATTCATGGTCGTTAATGATTTAAACGATGTTAGCAAAAAAGGACCCAATTGAACAAAATTGACGAAAATTGGGACCTATTTGAACACAAAAGCAAAATTAGGACTTCTTTGAAAAAACTTGACGAAAATTGGGACCAAAAAAGTATTTTAACCTACCAGATTACTAATTAAGTAAAAAAATGAATCTAGTAATGGAATTAGTACTAAATTCAACGATGTAAAGTCAACGATGTTCATAAGATGTTTTTCATATGTTGTTCCAAACTCATTTCACTACAAGAAAAACTTTAAATGATGACCAAATTTAGTGACAAAAATAATTAGTCATTATATGTTAAAACTCTAACAAGCGTACTAGGTCACGAAAGTAGTAACCGGTGAGACCGAGATATCATTTCCCAAGAGACTCGTGTAATACTAATCAATAGGGAAATTAATTACTAATGTAAACTAAAGAATGAATCCGTAATTTTGAGTTTCATGTAAGAAAGTAAATTTGTACAGAAATGATTAAATATGAACTTTGGAAGTTAAAGGTACTTAGCGAATGGAAGAGATTAGAAATGATATGAATTGATATTGTCGGGGTTAGAATTCACCTACTTCGCTCTCATGCATATACAATTTTACATCCTCTACATCAATATGCTAATGACAACCCACAAATTTACTCAAACCTTAATTCCTTGGTGGAATGAACCTAAATTTCCTTATTAAGAGTCAATCCCTTAAACTCTTACTAAGCAAACCCGCTTTATGCACTAGGGTTTAAGATAACCAATGGGTCAAACCCCATTCCTAGATACAAGCTCCATTGAGTTTTATTGTTCTAAATAAAGGTTTCAAAAGATATTTCCACACCCAATGAACCAAATATCATGCAATTGATGGCCAAATCAATGCAAGCATTAAGTGAAGAAACAAGAAGACTAGCATTTAGTGAGATAGGCATATATATATATATATATATATATATATATATATATATATATATATATATATATATATATTCAAAATTTTTGCATTTACACAAGAGTTTACTGGCTACATCTAACTCCAACAAAAATGGGTTTAGCTCTCCATTGTCATGGATAGCTCAAGCTTACATATGGAAGAATGGAAGAGAGAGGAGATACAAAGAGGAAGAAGGAGTTGTTCTTACATGCCCTAGCAGAACTCCAAGCTTTCCAAAATGAGTTTTCTCGCGCCTCTCGCGTCCAAAGATGCCTTCCACTTGAGAAATCCAAAAGAAATAGGTTAAATTTCCCACATCAGCATAGGTACCGCACAATGTTGTCCACTACTACAAATATCCATATTTGCAAGGGAAACATCCCTAGCTAATCCCTTGCAAAATGATTTAGAAAAGGATTAGCGAGGAAACAACGAGGACCTTCAACTGTAGCTAAAATATAGGTAGCTAATTAGTGAGGAAACTACTCCGTAGCTAATTCCTAACTAATCCCTAGTTAATCCCTAGCAAACTAGTTGTAGTTAATCCCTAGCAAACTAGTTGTAGCAAATCCCTAGTTAATCCTTAGCAAAATGGTTGTAGCAAATACGTAGCTAATCCCTAGCAAAATGTTAGTAACAAATCCCTAGCTAATCCCTAGCAAAATGTTTGTAGCAAATCTCTAATTAATCCCTAGCAAACTAGTTATAGCAAATTCCAAGCTAATCCCTAGCAAAATGTTTGTAGTTAATCCCTAACTAATCCCTAGCAAAGTAGTTGTAGTTATAGCCAATCCCTAGTAAACTAGTTGTAGCAAATTCCTAACTAATCCCTAGCAAACTAGTTGTAGCAAATCCCTCGCTAATCCCTAGCAATGTGGTTGTAGCAAATCCCTCGCTAATTCCTAGCAAAATGATTATAGGAAATCTCTCACTAATCCTAACCAAAATCGTAGCAAATTATATCAGGCCAAAATATTTCATGCTCTTATTATTTTTGTCCTTTATAAAATACATTTAATTATGAATATTACGTAAAAATATTATAAATCTTGCCCACTAATTTATAAGAAATCGTAACCATTGCTATTTTAGATAATCAAAAATAGAAAAATCATAGAATAAGTGTTTAAACTTAAGTTTAAAACAACACATAATTTATAATATTTTTACGTAATTATAAAAACACACAACTTTATTATATGCATTGTTGAAGTCAAACATTAACTCAGATTTGAGAGAATACCACAAATACTAAAGGAAAGATAACAAAAAAATATTATTCAGAAATTGACTCTGCATTAATAGGGTTATAATAAATTTATGATAGATGTCGCAACCGAAATTGCGACGAGACGACGAATCAAAAATAAAATTTGAGAAAAACGAAGAGTTTTGAGTCACCACCATAGATTCTTTTGGAAAACTAAGGAAAAATCCAAAAAAAAAACAAGGTCTGCGAAAAAATCAGATTTTGTGGTTTAATTAGCACCCCCACAACGACCGTCCTAAGACGGTACCTTTAATTAAATGAGCAAAAGTTTTGTGGTTTTTCAAAGTATTTATTTTCCCCAAAAATAATAATAAATGAATTTACAAAAGAAACAAAAATATCTTTTTTGGTTTTTTGGGCCCGACGAGAATGAATCCTCACTCCCACGTATCTCAATGTGAATGGAGAATCAGGGTTACATAGTTCTTTATGAAAAACTATTTGGAAAATTATTTGAAAGATGATTTAATTTGTTTTATAATTTTGAAAACCTTTTTATTTAAATTTTAGTATTATTTTAAAATTGGTGACACACGACGCGTGCGGCCAGATAGACGCTTGAAATAAATTCTTTTTTTCTAATCTTTTATTTTTTATTTTTTTAATCATTTATAAATTTTTAATATTTTTTTAAAGTTATTTTAAAGTTGTTGTGGATGTCATTGTGACTTGAGCAACCAAATAGATATAAAAGAGTAAACAAAGAAAGCTATTTTTTTATTTTTAGATAATCTGTATATATTTTTAGAAAAAACTAAAATCTAAATTGGATGTCAAGGGATGCGAGCGGCCGAGTAGACAATACAGAAAGGGAAAAAAAATTTATGATTAAAAAAGAATGAAAATTGAAAAAAACTAAATCAAAAGATGAAAGAATTGAGAGTGACGTACCTAAAAAAAATTCCAATATCTCCTCACCTTTTCTCTTTTCTTTTTTTGTTTCCTTTTCTAATATTTTTATGTTTGTTTTTCCAATAAAGATGAGAGGTGTCTATGGGTAATGAGAGAAAGAGAGAGTGTAGAGAATGTTTTTTTTTCTACCTCCTTCAATATGTTTTTTTTTAAAGAGAGATAAAAAAGGAGGTGTGTATGTGGGAGTGGTGATGGGAAAGAGTTAGAGAAGTGTAGAAATTTTTTTTTCTTTTTCGGTCAAAGTGTGTATTTATACTCGCACCTTGTAATATCAATGCAATATCGACCTTGATTGTAATGAACAATATAAGGAAGGAATTGGTCATGATAGCAGCACATTATGGGAATCAAATCATAGCAAATCAGAGCACAAAATCAATCAAGATCAGAAATATTGATTCTAACTATTAATAAATTAGAGCACAAAATCAATCCCAATTAGTAATGTTGAGTATTACCATTTGAAGAGATATTGCTTCTAATTATTATAATCATATAACTAATTTCTCTATGAGGACAATAGGGTAAGAAATATTTGAGAGTTGTTGGGCTCATGAAAAGGAGTGTGATAATTAATAACAAATTGGGCTCTTCCTTCTTTCTTTTTTTCCTCTTTTTTTCTTTTTTCTTTCAACTCTTTTTTTTTTCTTTTTGCTAAAAGTTTGAAAATCTTTGAAGAAAAATTATTTCACCTTCTTTTATTTATTTTTTATTTTCATTTTTTTACTTTCCTTTATTTTTTCCTTTTTTTTATTTCACCTTCTTTCACTATTTGAATGACATCCATGAAATTACCAAAGGCTTGAAAAGGCTTGGATGAGGTGATGAAGATTAACTAGGGAGTTGTCCCAATTTGAATTGGTCTCGGGGTACAAAATGTGTTTGAAATTTTCCCAGTTATTGATGGTATGAAGGAAATGATAGGAACTTAAAAAACTTTGCCCTTAGTGTGAGAGCCTAGGATGGTCTTAGGGTGCAAAAGCGTGTTTGACTTTTCCCAAATGAGGAGATTAAAAAATGACAGGGTCTTCATAATTTGCCCTTAATGTGATCACAATCTTCTATGTAAATGATAGTAAAGGCCCAACAAGTGATGTGAGGGTTGTTTCAAACAAGGATCTTTGAATAATGTTTCATTCAGAATTTGTTTGACTTCTTTCTTGTTCATCTTTTGCTTCTCTTTTTCTTTTATTTTCTTGATATAACCATTTCTTTTTTTCCTTTTTTAATATACTTTTGTATTGGTGAACTACCATTTAGATGAAACAAATGCAAATATTATGTCAACCCTTAGTGTGAGGATGACCCTTGTTTAGGGTAATTTGAAAGAAATATTTTGGAATGCTCAAATTGGGTAGCAAAGGATAATTACTTTTGTTTTTTTTTGATAAAGAAACATGACCACACATCATTTCAAATCATGGTTGTTTTTCTTAACAAAAACTTTAATTCAGAGGAAAATAATTTATTTCATGTGACAAGATGTCCCTTATTTTGTTTTTTTTTTTTTTACTTCTTTTTTGTCTTATTTTTGCCTAGACTATCCTTCAAAGTTTTTAGTCTAGCAGACTTTTCTTCATTTTTTGTTTTTGTTTTTTGTCTTCAAAGAGTTTCTTGAAATCATTTTAAGGTATATGTCCCCTTTATGATGATCCTCCGTGGAAATGAAAACAAAGTTTATGGTGGAAGAGAGATGGATAGGGAAATAGATTTGAGCAATTCCATGCATGCAAGATTAGATGGGTACTTCAAAAGAAATGATAATAAACAATATTTTATTTCTTTATTAAATCCATTAATTTGACCAAAGAATGTTTTGTTATTTTATCATTTTTGACAAGAAAGATTCCAAGAATTTAGTGATAAGATGGGAAACAATTTGAATTTATTTTAGTATTTTTTTTTTGTTTATTTTCCAAAATTTATGCCGATGCATGCTATGTGTTTGAATCTTTGGATAGGGTATCGTGAATGACCACAGAATGGGAATGGAATGCATGGTTGTACCTCGTTGGACACTTATTCATAAGATATGCTAATGAAATGTATGCTTATGCCTTAGGAGGCATTTTTTCCTTTTTTTTATAATGGTGTGATTGTGATGAATTTATTATTATATACAAGGAAAGGTGAGGGTAAAGGACGCAAATAGTCTCCCTTTAGTGCCTTTATTTAACATGGGTTTGATGCTTAAAGTTCTAAGGGAAAGTATATGTGCTCACAAATATAGTTCCTGATACCTAAATATTAAGGTCACTAGAGCTATGGCCCACTTCATGGCATTTCCCACAACGGTTGGTAAACAATAAGAAGTGAGAGTACCAATGAAGTAAACAAACTCTAGCTGGGGTTCTCATAATGACCACTTGGGAAGTACATCCACTATGACACTGCTACACAATTCCCTCTAATTCTAAGCAACTCAGACCCGAGTATAGGGCCTCTGTAAGACCCGTAGAATTTAATTAATTAAATAAATAATTAATTAATAAATACTGGAGGGGTAATAATTATGACATTAAATTATGATTGGTAAGACGTGGAAAAGTGCTAGCTCATATGGTTGAGAGCACTTTGATTGTGCGAGAGGACTTGGGTTCGAGTCCTATGTATGCTAACTTTTGATGTTATGGTTTTGTTATTTAAATTTATGAAAACATGTTCTTGTATGTTATGATACTTGAATTGTGATGGTTAGCATGAAACATGATTGGTTGAAATGGTTATGCACTTGAGTGGTAACAATGGGGTCATGGGTTCAAACCTTGGAAAGGCTAAATGGAAATTATGCTTATTTTTATTTTGCTAATGGTGACTTTAGAGGGAAATGGGAAAGGTTAACAAAGGCAATGGGAAGCAGTACGGC
>Ga0209589_1006175_pt1 | contig 19969 bp, 6 predicted proteins | sample CowpeawhiteBW_FD_187525 | JGI IMG/M metagenome (GOLD analysis project Ga0209589, IMG submission 187525) | Root nodule microbial communities of legume samples collected from California USA - Cow pea white BW (SPAdes) (version 2) | ecosystem: Host-associated > Plants > Roots > Nodule | place: USA... | reverse complement strand
AACAATTATACAAACATACTACAACATTTTGTAGTTTAGACCACACTAAATTAGACAACGGCTAAATAAATGTGGCCTAAACATATAATAAACAACATTTTTATAAATGTTGTATAAATATCATGAAAGTCTATGATTATATAACTGTTACTTTAAATTATGTGGGCAAAACCAGTAAAAATGTGGTCTAAAAATATAAGTTAGGTCTAAAATCAACTTGAAAAACTGTTGTTAATTGTGAAGATTTTAAAGAACAATTTTAAAAGTGTTGTTGTACTAAAAATCGTTGTTTATTACCTATAAACTACACTCACCTATATCACATCTAAAAAATTGTAGTCTAATCTTTAGACCATGATTTTTATAATTTACATCACATATTCATATGATTGTCTAAAGTGATTTTTGTTGTAGTATAATTTTGACACATTGAACAATTGTCCAAATCGATGAAATTATAAGAATGTTTTTGTGTCATAATCATTGAATGTTGCAATTGCAACTAGCTGAACATGTGCTTGGTGATGCGATGGAGGATATTTCTTTATTCTTTTAGAAATTTAAACTAATTATAGAATATCTAACTTTTAATTATACTTCACTATATTAATTTTGTAGTTTACTATCGATTTGGATATTCTATTCCCCCAACAAATTAATTATCCCCCTTCATGAATTGAAAAATATTCATTGCTTTTGAATGATATATTATGTGCATTTTCTCATTATCATAATCTTCAAACCAGCATTGACGAATCGTAAGCAATTCATTGCAAACAGAAATTAGTAGTAAATTTCCTTGTGTGTTTTCTATTCTTCAGAAATTATAATGGGTTATATTTGTCTTTGTCTATAATAAGAAAAAATTATTTTTAATTTCAAAAGTAATTTTTTCAGTTTTTCTTTTCTGAATTCTAATAGTTTTGAATATATCCATCTGTAGTGAATTAGACTAATAAATTATGAGTCTATAAGTAAACTATAATTATCTTAAATAAAAATACAACTTTAAAAAAGTTATTGGTTGGATAAATAAAAGTAGCATACATGTGTAATTATTTTATTTATATTAAACAATAAATACATTACCTAATTAAAAGAAATATCTTTAAAATATATTTATCTTTGTTTAAAATATTATTTGCTATCTTAATGTTAAACTGTACATAATTAAAAATAAAAACTTAGAAAGCGGTTAGAAAATTCAGTAATTTAAATTAATAAATATTTTTATAAAGACTAAAAATATACAGAATAATATTTACACAAATTTAAAATATACTACAAGTCTCTTGAAAGTATATTATATTTACGTATAACGTAGGGAAGACAAAAGTATGGAGAGGGTTTAATTTCATTAAAGAAAACCAATATCTCAAACAAACTTTTGTTTTAGATTACAGTGCAACATTTATGAGATAAATCTTCAAACTAAAATTATGGAATAAACTTCATATAGTTACTAGAAAGTCTATATACTACAATTTGTTTTAATAAATAAGTTTATGTAAGTCCAAAACTAACCTAATTAAAAAATTTACCCTTACAATTTTTTCAATACTTTTTACATCTAATATAAGTGAATTTGGTTTTAATAATTAGTCTACTTGTTTTGGGAAACGGTAAATCAGAATTAAAAAAAAAAAAAAGATAGATGGTGGGAAAATCAAAAGTGTCAATAGCAAGCCCGGTTTATATAGAGTTCAGGTCCAATTAATTAAAAATTTGGATTCTTTTCACACTCTAAGTTTTCTTTCTTCACCCCATCAAATTTTTCTCAACCCCATCGTTTCGGATTTTATTTTTCAAAACGCACTAAATTAATTACAGAAACATTTTTCTGCAAGACTCTCCCCCTTCTATTCTGGTTAAAATTTTCGGGAAATTTTGATGGGGTGCAGGAACAAATAACCTTAAAAAACTCTTGTATATAAACCCAATTAGAAAAAAAAATGCAAAAGTCTTGCATTTTAAATTTGAAAATAAAATTGATTTGATTGAACTTGAAGTGTACAAGAGAAACTAAGCAATGTAAATACTCAGTTGACAACTAATTAAGTTGTGTTAATAACTAATAAAGTCTAGTGTTTTTTTTTTCTATCAACCTCTTAACAAATTTTACTTATTACAGCTATTAAAGGTAAAAAATTGAGTTTCACCATATTAAAAAAGTTTACACGATTTATGTTAACGATAAAAGTGAGGGTCTATATTACAATAACTGGTCTTGCCAAAACATGAACTAATACACGAATTTGAACTATCAACAATTTTGTGTTTTAGAGACCATGGTTGCTATCACATAAATTTGATTTTGCTAAAATTCCTCGAATATATTTCTTCCCTTATTTATTTATATCCACTTTTGGGCTAAATCTTTAAATCTGTGAAGTTTCACTGGGCTATAAATATAGGCTTGAAAGCCTTTACATGGTGACAGCTTCTTTCTGCACCTCCATATTTTTCTTCCTGTACTATCATAATTTATTTATTTTATATTATAAAAACTATAATATAAATTTTGTATTCTGAAATATGTAAACCAACACTACTAAAAAATTTTATATTACATAAAATTTTCTTGCAAATTTGTTAAAAAAATTTGCAAGAAAAAACTTTTTTCTGTTATTTTTTCTAAGAATCTTAATTGATTGCTAATTTCTTTGTGAATAATTATTTTCTACAAAATTATAAAATTCATAAATATTTTTTACAAAAATTGTTGTGAAAATTGTTTTATATAAAATATTTTATAAAAAAAATTGACAAAATGCTGCAATTTTTTTTCATAACAAAATTTATAATTATTTCCTAAAACAAATTCAAAACAAAATATAACATTTTTTTAGTATAGCAAAATATATTTTTATTTTGTATTATGTGAAATATAAATGTAAATCCAACATATAAAAATTATGCGATTCAAAATATATTTATATTTCAGATTATACGATCTGAAATTTATTTTTTATTTTGTGTTTAAAATTTATAAATCAAATTATAAAATATTATATTCCAAACTATGCCTAGTAACAATTAGATTGGACTTTACTGTAATGAATATATTTAGGAGGTCTGATATTTAAAAGAGCTTTTACAAAATTTAGTAAAGCTTATCATATAAGATGTTTGGTTTAACTTGTGAGAGTAATCTTACAATTATTTGTGAGAGTAATCCTACCTCTTAATTTCTTTTCAAATAAGTAACTCAATAGCATAATCACACTCGTACATTAGTATTGTGTTGATTGATTATTTTTCGTTAGTAGTGGGTTTTAAGCTTAATTCGACTCCACAAAATTAACTTATAAAGTAAGAATTACATCCACTTATATATTATAAATTGACCTTATCTCTAATTGATACTTATCTCTAGTTGATACGGGACTTCCAACAATTCTCTTACTCCAATTCTTTATTTTTCTAATGAAATCATGCATAATATTGGTAATGATAAAACAACTTTTAGTTTTAATATATGTGAATACAAACTTACTTTTTGTGTCCAAAAAGCTGGAGTCCTCGTGGTTACCAACTTTCATCGTGCAAATGTATAAAATACACCTATATATGACTTAAAAAGTGACCTAATGTATGAAATTAACATATCCAGAAAGTAAAATTAATTTCTTTAAATAGTAGTTTTAACTTATAAAGAACATGACTATATTAATTTTTTTTTCTCTTAAAAATACTTCAAAAGTAGTTTTTCCAAAATATATTACTTTTATCTAAAAAATTGTGGTGTAATTATCTCAATATATTTAACCTAAATTTGAATTTTTTTTTCTGTATCTCGTGGATCCCACAATTTTTAAAAAATTTAATACAAAAAAAATATTACTAAAAACTAAATCATGTAAATTAAAGTGGAAAATATATGAAAGTAATTCTTAATAGTTGAATAGTTATTGAAGGTGATATAATATTTTTATTTGTTATAAAATTATAAATTAAATAAACATGACGTATAAAAAAAATAGATGGTTTAAGATATTTGTTACTATTTTTTGTTTAAATATTTTTTATTTAACAATTCATAGTTATATCTTTAAAATGTTTTTTTTTTTAATTTCTTTTGTTTCAAATTCTGAATATCAACGATGAGTCATTATTTTTGGGCCAAACAAGTCATTATTAATTGGGGCTTTTAAATGGAATGTCATCTAGACCCACAAAATTAACTTAATTGAAGGGCAGTTTCTTTATACACCTCCATATGTTTCTTCGTCTGTCCATATAAATAAACTTTTTATTTTGCCTTTCTTAGGCAATTCTTAAAATTTTCGGATTTTTAATCAAAAATCGAAAATAATTTTTAGATTATACAATTTAGAAGTAAGAAACAACTTTCAGGAGTTAGAGAGAGTATTAAGATAAAAGTATCTTTTTTTATTATATAATTTGGAAACATTTGACTTCTAATTATATGATTTGAAAGTCATTTTTTTTTTTACATTGTGTAATCTGAAAGTTTTATTTTCTGGAAAAGAATAGTTTTCAGATTATGCATTTTGAAAGTCATTTTTGACTTTCATATTGCATATTCTAAAATGGAAAATTTGAAAATTTTATTTATATTAATGTGTGTGCAGGAATATATGGAGATGTAGAATGAAGCCGCCGTTTGAAGGTATAAATATATTAATAAAAATGCCAAATGTTGATCAAAAGAAAATAACCAAACATGTAATTATGCATTTTTCATATATTTATGGATCTGATTTAAGAGATATATTTTTATCTGTGATTGTAGTGACAAGTCTCTTGGGAGACATTGTGCTTGAAATTCGGATCTAGTATTATGGTTTTATCAATCATATAATTAAGCAACAGAAACATCTTGTTGCTTAGCAAATCATCGTATGAATAAAATAAAGATCAATGAAGTGCACGTGTTTTGTCAACTTAAAGTATTCATCATTATCTTCTTATAAGATATTTATTTTTTGCTTCATTTTCATTTCTGATTTGTGACGCGAGTGTTGCACTCCTACTGTTCTTGGGTTTGTTGTTTTATAAAACATATGTCATCAAACTTTATACCCATTAAATGTAAGGTTGAATTCTTTATTTTATTTATATATTTTTCAAAAGTTGTCATTAGTTAGTTATCATTAAAATAATGCATTTTTAAACACGTTTTATTTCTTATTAATATTTAAAATAGATACTTATCTATTTAAATATTACTATAAATTTGTAAAATATTGAACCTAATTTAAATTAAAAAGAATCTAAAATATAAATGACTTTGCTTTATCATTAATATATGTGTTAAGTGAAAGAAGTTTAGGTCTCTTAAATATGTGACATGTATTGGTTTCTTTGTCAATATTCATGTACATAAAAAAGATAAAAAAAACGTTGGTGTGTTTACATCTTGAAATATTGTTTTGGACTTTAAGTTTAATTTGATTTTATAAAATTGAATTATAAGGTGAGGTTTGCACCAATTTATATAGTATATGAGACTTCTAATACATCTTCCTCACGTCAAAGTATAAACATCTCGAGCAATAGCACAACTTGGACAAAGTAAAAAAAATTAGGGATGTCAAATTATATTTTTTATATATAAATTATTTTTTCTAATTAAATAAAAAAAAATCCTTAATTTTCTCTACCAAAAGTTGTTAGTCACTACAGCGATCAATTTAGATATTAATTTACAAAATAAAAAATTGGTTACTAAACTTGTCACTATTATGAATAAACAATTATAATTTGTCTCTAAATTGGTCACTAATTAATTAGAGACTACTTTAAAAATCAATTACTTTGGTAGCATTTGGTAGCAAAAACCTTTGTAGTTAATGTTTGGTGACCAATTTCCTTTGGTACCTAAAACCTTATTAGTTAAATTTATAATTTTTTAGTGACCAATTATAATTTTATATTCATAATAGTGACTATTTTAGTAACCAATAATTTTTCATTTGGCTTAATTATGTTTTAAGTTCCTGATAAATTGGAGAATTTTTAATTGAGTCCTGGTTAAATTTTTGTGATTTATTGAGTACTCAATAAATTTAATTTTTTCAACTGAGGCTCTCCACTATTAATTTTCTGTGTATGCTAATTTTTCTTTTAGTTATTATCTTATCATGTCATTTGGTTGAGCGGTTATCATATGTCATTTTAATATTTTAAAATTGTATAATTTATTAATTTATGATTTTATAATTTTTAAATTTTTAAATTTTATTGTTTTAATTCAAAATTGTATAATGATAATATTATAAAATAATAAAACGACATGTGAACAAATGAACAAGGTGACTCGGCAAGATAATAATCATGTTAACCACTTAACAGCCACATCAATCAGTTAACATAAAAATTTAAGAATGAAGACTCAAATAAAACAAAAAATGAAATTGATTGAGTACTCAATCTACCATAAAAATTTATCATGGACTCAATTAAAAGTTCCTAACTTTATGAGGGACTTAAAACATACTTAAGCCTTCTTTTTGTGCTAACTTCTATTATGTATATATTTTTTTTCGGTAAAGATTATACATTGCACATATTTATCACAAGTTTTGTTTTTGCAATGTTTGGTGGAGAAAAAGTTTGAAATGATCACAACTTTTGTTGTAGGCCACTAGTAAAGATGTGTTGAACTACAAAGTTGTTGGAATAATGATAATGGGCTTGATGTAATTCCATGAGTCTCTTGGAAAGACTTTATGGTGATGTTTTTGTAGTGTATGTAATGAAATAAGGATTCAAGTAAAGTTGCATCCTGACACTGTAATGAATCAGTCAGACTCACGTATAGTAGACTGGTTCATGTGGCGAGAGTAGTAGGAGGTCCTAGTCTTTGACAGGATAATGGCCCTAGATGATCATGGACTAATCTTGTGTGTGCTAGGGTGAAATCCATTGCAATGGCTCTGCAGAGAAGTAGAGCAATCAATGAATCCGACTCATTACATATATCTGGATAATTGAGTTAGAGGGTTTTTTATTTTCTTTTATCACATGTTTCATATGCTTATTGAATTGCCTATTTATAATTTGCTTGCTTATTTATCAAAATTATTTTTTTTAACTTACCCTTTCTCTTTGTGTCTATTTCTTGTTTGGTTTTTCCTTTTTGCAATGATAACCAATATTGGTGTGAGTAGATGTGGAAACTTCTGGTGATCGTGCAAATGGTGGAGATGGTGTTGTTTAGCTTAGGCATATTTGTTATCGCTCTTTTGAGTGCTTTTAGAACTATTTATCTTGTAATTCCTTGCTCCGTTAAGCATTCCTTTTGCCAAAGACATGTTTATGACATTGTTCTGTGTCTGTGATCTTTTCTTCCTAGTATATTTTTGGATGGGATGTGACATATAACATCTTCAAAATTATCAACAAAAAGAAATACCTCTAAAAGAATTATTTTCTTAGATGAATGAGTACATTTAATTCTCTTACACTATATTGTGGCAATTTAAGTTTTATATAAGTTTTTTCTAGAAAAAGTGTTTGGAGAGAGTAATGGCAACGTCAATAAATGATGAAATAGCAAGCTGTTTATTAGCAATGTTTTTTCTTTCTTCTTTTTACTGTATTCACTATAGCTGTCTTTGATCGGCAATGTTCTGGATTTGTGTGTATTCCACTTTCCCTTCATTCTTCTCCCTTGCTGCACTTTTTGTTGGGTATGTTTGTACATCACGAGTAATAATATTAAACACTTCAACTTCAATGAACAGACATTAATTTTGACTGGCTTTCCCTTTCGGTGAACTTTCATTCCACGTATACCGTTGGACACTTTCGTGGGGGCAAACATAATTTTCATTCCCATTATAACTTGTGATTGATCAAGAGGGAAATAATCATTATGCCATTTATAAAGTGCATAGTAAGAACTTTTCACTTTATTATAAACAGCTTTCATATACCAACCATGTACATAATTTTTTTTTATTAAAGTTCTTAAGTTTGTAGGCGTTATTAGATTTAGAATGTCACTTGCATATGGGTTGTTTTAAAAAATAGTACTAATGTTAGGAAATTCAAGCTCGGTTGAAGTTACACAATTTGTTAAAAAAGGATAAGATGAATAATATATAAAATAAAAGATTTAGTTATAGTTTTTCTCAAAAATAATGACAGCCAAAAATTGTTAGACACATCTCTTTAGTTAACATTGTTGGTTTTGGATGACGTTTTTATGCATTACTGTAATATATGGATGAATTTTATATAAAATTTGGAAGGAAGACAAATTCTAATTTTGCATATAAATATATAAGTTAAAAGGATATTTTATTTTAAAATTATTATTTGATAAGTGCACGTTACCAAAATTATATGATTATATTTTTTATATATTTTATTCAAATGATAATTTAAACAATTATTATTTGATAAGTGCAAGTTACCAAAATTATATGATATATTTTTTATATATTTTATTCAAATGATAATTTAAACCCTTAGTTTGAAATAGTGTATATTTTATACGATTAATTGCTTGTACTACATTAAATTTCTTGAATAACAATAAATTTTAGTAATCAATTTAAATATTAATTTTTATAGATAAAAAATTATTAATAACTAAAATAATTTAAAAAAATTATTATTAATTTCTAAGATAATTAAAATAGTTTTTATTATATATTTTTTATTACTAAAGTTTATTATTAATTAAGAATTTTATTGAATGTCGAAGTAAATATATATATATATATATATATATATATATATATATATATATATATATATATATATATAATTGTAGAATAAAGAATAAAATAAAAAGATAATTGATATCGAAAAGGAGAAATGGAAAAAAATATTGAAAAAAAAATGTTGAAGATTTTCGAATAAAAATACAATATATTTGAAGCTTCTAAAATCAAATTAAAATAAAATAATATATTATATATCACCTAAGACTATTGTCGAAACACGTGCACGAACATTCTCCAGAAGTTGCGCGAGATGTGATAGAATCTAAACAAACCCCTTAATGTTTGTGTTATGTACCGTTAAAAGTTTATTATTTTCAGTTATAATTTTTTTTTCCGGTACATCAAATACATGTCAGACATTATTTCAGGATTTTGTTCTATGGCTCATATCTTTTCGCTCCCGTCCAATTCGTTATACTCATAATTTAAATTTAACATTTCAAAATTTCTATTTAATTATTTAATTTATGAATTGTATGTCGGCTTATACAGGTACTGGGGTTTACTTTATATTGGATCAAATTATTTTATAAAAATATTTTAATTTTAATTTTAAATAAATATAATAAATATATCAAATCTTTAATAAAAAAAAGCTATTACTTTTCATAGTTTAATATTAAATTTAACAGAAAAAATTGTTATATAAAAAATGAAATTTAAAATATAATTATAGATCTATAAATATTAAAACATTATTTTCAGATATGTAAGATGATTAAATATCTATTATTGTAATCTTCGATGATAATTAAGATGATTTTTGTTTGCTCGGATTTATTCAAATCTTCCTTGTAGGGGAGATAGGTTCCTTCATGAATTAAGTAAATTAAATAAGGGTTAAATATGTTTTTAGTCCTTCAATTTTTAGTAAAAATTGAAATTAATTTCTTTTTGAAGATTTGAACCAATTTAGTTCCTTATTTTTAGAAATGTGCGGATTTAATTTTTTAAACCAATTTTTTAAGTTTATTTTATGTTTTAAACGCATTTCTCAGCTAACATTGAAGTGAACATATGTCAAACAGTATAAACAAATTAAAATATTATAATAAAATGTGTTTGAATCTCAACTAACATTGAAACGAACATGTGTCAAACGGTATAAACAAACTAAAATACTATAATGAAATGTGTTTAAAACGTCAAGTAAACTTAAAAAAAATTTGGTTTAAAGAACTAAATTCACACGTTTCTAAAAACAAATGATTAAATTGGTAAGATTTTCAAGAGGAACTAATTCTAATTTTAAGTGAAACTTGAAAGAGAAAAGAAATTCTTGTCTCTTGTCCCTATCAAATTCAAAAATCATTTCTATAGGAACGACCAATCACATAATTTAAATATATCCCTTCTAATTTTGTTCGATTTTGTCTAGTATTTCATAGAAATAAACGAGATGTGGATACAGTAGATAATTTTCTCCTTTTTTCTGTTATTTAACCCTTAAATAAATGGAAAAAAATAAGTATAAAAATGTTTGAAATGCTTCATACCGTATACAAGAACAGAACAGGAAGAAACTCTACAAAACTTACAATATTGACTAGATATTTTACCTCATATTTAACTTCACTTTTACCTTGCATGTAAAAAAAAAATTGTTAATAGAGAGAAAATTAATTGAAGAAAATCGTAATCATACCCAAATGTTCATTGATCTAAAATTACAAAAGCAGAAGTGAAAAAAAAGAAAAAGTGGATTATGCAGAACAACCATGGTAAAATCACCATCAGATCCATCATTGGGCATTATTAAAAACTAAGAACACTAATCACTTAAAGTGACAACACCTCTCACTATATTAGCAAGGGACTAAATATTTACATTGCTCACACTATATTACGAAGAGGGACTACGTGCTTAACGTGTAAATAATGCATGGTTCACACAAAACTAAATAACTTTATACATGTATGTTAATTAATAATCAAGTACATACTTAAGGCTTAATTAATATCGTTAAGTATATTTAAAGGTTCATTCGCAATCTTGCCAGCAAATAAGCATTGTGACACAGCGTCGAAGGATGTAGAACCTGGCTCTGTGCTCGCTGGTGAGTCTACTGCATCTTCTTCCGAAGGATTTGAAGGGTACGCAAATGTTTTTGGTTTTGCTGAAGCTGTTGTTGTCTTCTTTCTTCATCACTCTTGCTATAGCTTCTGATGTTTTTTTTTTTGTTGCTGCTGTTTCTCAGGTTGATACAGCTTCTGCTACTAGTTCAGTCATATATGGTAACTGCTACGTAAAAGACTGATATATAAACAAGTTACGTACGTTGCAAAGTCAGAGAAGAAAGAACATAAATATATGAGCATGATAAAGATTTCTGAAAGGGGATTGAACAAGAAGGTGGTAAGAGACTAGAGATGGAGTTTTTCCAACTAGTTTTGGTGAATGATGTCAAGGTATGTATGTATGTATATGTATCTATATATATATATGTGGGGATTTAGATATACGTCTGGTTTTGGTTCTGGAAAGTTTAGGGGAAAGAAATGCTATTTGCTTCACTCTGTGTTTTGCATAACGAATAACAATTCAGCAATTATATATATGAATATCACATACATAAAGGAGTTAATGATAGCAGAAAACTACTGACACTTTACAAGTGTTGATTTTTGTGAAATATCTTGCACAGTTATATGAATCTATTCCCTGTTTGGTTGAATTGACATACGATATTATTTCAGTAGCTATCATCAAAATCACTTTCTTTATAGATCTTTAGCTAGAATTATTGACAGGTTAAACTTTATCACTTTGCTTTCTTCTTATTATATTTCCAATGTGTTTTTGTAAAGGCAATATGTTTGCGTTGTCTTCTGCAATATTTGAGGTTCAAATAATCAAATCATGTAACAACTGAATAATTACATATTACTCTCTTGATTTCATAATAATTCAAAAAAAAAAATTCAAAATAAGAATTATTTTAACCTTTGAATGTTACTACTTAATTATATTTTATTAATTTTAATAACAAACAGAACGGTAAATCTATTATATCGATGATAATATTAGTTTAGTAAAATTATCATTTTTTTCATCCATGCGTAAAACAACACTATATATATATATATATATATATATTTATTATCACACTTACAAAGTACAGATATGTACTTGCTGTAAAAATTGAAAATGACTAGAGGTTTGGAAAGAATGGTAAATATGAAATATGAAGACAAGCATGAAAAGTTAAGTGAAAAGACCCTAAATAAAAATATATAAATCAAAGGCTGTTGTAAAAGTCAAATTACTAGAAGTAACGTTAATGCAAAGTTTCGTGTTGATTAAAGTTTTAATTGAGGTTTTCGCAACGTGTTGCACTTAATATTTGCAAATTCTTGGGTAAAAACCTGTAGATAAATCATCAATATTTATTGTACTGATAAACATTGACTAAAGACATTTAGGATGATGATAAGTTAGTCTAGAGAGTGGAAATTATTACACAAACTGAGTTTTGTTAAAAACAAAAGAGCTAATAGTATAAAAAACTCCAAACATGCAAGTTTCTATTTTTAACAAGATATTTTGTGAATCGGAGTTCGTTTTGAGAGAAAAAAAAATCAACCAATTTAATTTAATTAATTTTTATAGTTAATATCCCACAAATTTATAGTTCAAAATATAAATTATTTAATCTAATCTATTCAATGACCTCTTATTCGTGTTTCTTACAAAACAAAAAAAAAATTCAATGTAAACCATGAAAAATCAATATATAATACATAAATACATCATAAATGATGAGTTTTTTGAAATTTTATATTCCTAATCTTCATTTCTAACAATTTTCATTTTTGAAACTTTTTCATCCGTGTTCCATAACAAACAAAGTTTAAGATCATTTAAAGTTTTCTAGTGCCAAATTTTGAATTTTATATATCTGTGACCAATATCTTGTGAATACTCTACATTTGATTTAAACTTAATAAAAATTATCATAAAAAAATTTGAGTTAAAATTCATTTTCTAGCTATTTTTAGTAATTTTATAAAATTAGAATCATAAGCTAAAAACACAAAATTTAGGATACACAAGTTAGTGAGTGAAAACACTAATCTTGATAAGAAATGTAATTCGAAAAAATGAAAGTTTGAGTTCAAATGAGCACTATAACGACAAGATGAAATGAAATTGGTTGAAGAACTTGTTCGTACAAGTTTAGTGTTGTCGTTACACTTTAGTGGAGATTTCACACAAAAAAGAAAAAGAAAAGTGAAAGCATTGACACTATTTCTGAAATTGTAAAAAGTTGATTCACCTCACACTCCCCCAAACATTAATTCACAATTTAACTTCGAATCATCCAAAATGTTGACATTATTTAACGTCTGTAAGTCCTAAGGCCAATGCTAAATTGTAAATTAACATCTATTAGAAACATGTTTGATATCAATTTGAATGAAATATCTACAAAAGTTTTATCACACATTTTTAACGTTGAATTTCGCTGAAGTTTTGTCAAATTAGTGATGGTGAAAGCTCCTTTTGAGTTGTAGTATCTACTACAAAATACCACCAAAAAACAGAAAACATTGTTTTAATTTATTTCCTGGCAGTTAAATATGTCCATATTATTTTTATATCATATATAAAAATATTATTAATGATAACGTTGTTCTCGTTAAGTGCGTATTTTTTGTTCCATTGGTGTCAAAACATCACCCGCCTTTCTCTTAGTATGTTTTCCACAATTTCGGTCAAATCAATCATTCCATTTTGGGTGTGGTTATATTCTTATGGGAGGATCTGGGAATTAATAAATTAATGTTAATTATTTTTCTGGTTTAACCCATTTGATTAAGTCATAGCAATCTCGTACTTTAAGAAAATAAACTAAGAATATCTTTTTCATTTGCGAAACAAGTTCGTCATCAAATAATTTGTAATAGGCATTCAATACTTTTTTTATCAGTATCTATCATAAGTTTAAAAATACAAACAAAGATTTAAGTATATATAAAAAAATTCATCGAATAACAAGAGTGGAAGCTTTGGATCCTGATATTCAATTTGAGAAAAAATAATGACAATTTAAGAAAAAATATTGACCTTACACAAAAAAGAAGTGGAAAGTTATGAAATTGATTATACGGTTGATTATTTATCAATGTAGGTTGTACAAAGAAAAGAAAAAAATTACCTACACCGTGGCGATTCTCAAATATCCCCAAGTAGGATTCAAAACTTACTACAGTTAATGCCCAACCGCTCTACTAATAAATTAAAATTATCAATCAAAATTGTCACATAAATAATAGTTAAATTATAATCAATAGAGACCAAAGACTTTTCAACAGGACCAGTGGTTTCTTAACAAGTGATTAGGGATCTCTCGGCAGAAACTATGGACCTCTCAACTCAACAGAGAGCAGAGACCTCTCAGTAGAGAGCAGAGACCTCTCAACAAGTGATCTGGGACCTATGAACAAATGACTAATGACCTCTCAGTAGAGAGCTGCATATTACTTTTCGTACAAGTTTTTAAAATTTACTAATCAATCTTTTTTTTATCATCCAACTGGTATGTACCTTTTATGTACCACGAATTTGATTATAAGTTAGAAAAATTAACCCTTATTGCTTGCACTAGGTGGATGACTTGAAGAAAAAAATAAGCACCACAAGAAAGAAAAGGATAATAAGCGGGGCACCTCCATAATTTATGGGTTGATTTTAGTTACTTGTAATTAAATATAGGCCAAACCAGATATACAAATAAGTGGGACACATTGAACAAATATGTGGTAGTTGCTTGTTATTTTTCGTAAAATTTTTTAAAATTTACTAATCAATCTTTTTTTTTATTATCTAAATGAATGTATTTCTTATGTACCAAAAATTTGATTACAAGTCACTAAAATCAACCTTTATTTCTTACACGAGGTGAAAGGCTTGAAGAAATAAATAGGACAAACCAGATAGTCAAATATTTGAGTCATAATAAATAAATAATTGTGGAGCTGCTTATTATTTCTCGTACAATTTTTTAAATTTACTAATCAATCTTTTTTTTTATCATCCAACTAGTATGTACCTCTTATGTACCACGAATTTGATTATAAGTTAGAAAAATCAACCCATATTGCTTGCACTAGGTGGCTGGCTTTAAGAAAAAAATAGACAACACAAGATAGGAAAATAAGTGGGGCACCTCCATAATGCACTCTATGGGTTGATTTTAGTGACTTGTAATTAAATATAGGCTAAAATAGATATGCAAAGAAGTGGGGCACAATGAACAAATATTTGGAGCTGCTTGTTACTTTCCATACAATTTTTTAAAATTTACTGATCAATCTTTTTTTTCATCATCTAAAGGGAATGATTTCTTATGTAAAATAAATATGATTACAAGTCACTCAAATCAACCATTTTCTTCCATTAGGTGGCTGACTTGAACAATCAAATAGGACAAACCATAAAGGCAAATATTTGGGGCATAATAAATAAATAAGTGTGGAGTTGTGTATTACTTTTTGTACAATTTTTTAAAATTTACTAATCAATCTTTTTTTATCATCCAACTGGTATGTACCTCTTATGTATTATAAGTTAGAAAAATTTCAGTAAGTGGCTGGCTTGAAGAAAAAAATAGACACCACAAGATAGGAAAATAAGTGGGGCACCTTCATAATGCACTCTATGGGTTGATTTTAGTGACTTGTAATCAAATATAGGACAAACTAGATATGCAAATAAGTGGGACACAATGAACAAATATGTGGGAGCTACTTGTTACTTTTTGTTTAATTTTTTAAAATTTACTAATCAATCTTTTTTTTATCTTCTAAAGGGATGTATTTCTTATGTACCACAAATTTGATTAGTAAAATCAAGACTTATTTCTTGCACTAGGTGGCTGACTTGAATAAAGAAATAGGAGAAACCAGATAGGCAAATATTTGGAGTATAATAAATAAATAAGAGTGGAGCTACGTATTACTTTTCATACAATTTTTAAAAATTTACTAATCAATCCTTTTTTTTTATCATCCAACTAGTATGTACCTCTGGTGTACCACGAATTTGATTATAAGTTAGAAAAATCAACTTTTATTGCTTACACTAGGTGGCTGCCTTGAAGAAAAAAATAGGCACCACAAGATAGGAAAGGAAAATAATTGGGGCACCTCCATAATGCACTCTATGGGTTGATTTTAGTGACTTGTAATCAAATATAGGCCAAACTAGATATACAAATAAGTGGGGCACAATGAACAAATATGTGGTAGGTGTTTAATACTTCTCGTACAACTTTTTAAAATTTACTAATCAATCTTTTTTTTATTATCTAAAGGGATGTATTTCTTATGTACCAAAAATTTGATTACAAGTTACTAAAATCAAACCTTATTTCTTACGCTAGGTGGCTGGCTTGAAGAAATAAATAGGACAAACTAGGTAGTCAAATATTTGTGCCATAATAAATAAATAAGTGTGGAACTGTGTATTACTTTTAGTACAATTTTTTAAAATATACTAATCAATCTTTTTTTTTATCATCCACCTGGTATGTACCTCTTATGTACTACGAATTTGATTATAAGTTAGAAAAATTAAGCTTGCACTAGGTGGTTGGCTTGAAGAAGAAAATAAAGACCGCAAGATAGAAAATAAGTGGGACACCTCCATAATGCACTGGGTTGATTTTAGTGAATTGTAATCAAATATAGGCCAAAATAGATATGCAAAGAACTGGGACACAGTGAACAAATATGTGGGAGCTACTTATTACTTTCCTTATAATTTTTTAAAATTTACTAATCAATTTGTTTTTTTATCATCTAAAGGGAAATATTTCTTATGTACCACAAATTTGATTACAAGTAACCCTTATTTCTTGCACTAGGTGGCTTGAAGAAATAAATAGGACAAACCAGATAGACAAATATTTGGGGCATAATAAATGAATAAATGTGGAGCTGCATAGTAGTTTTCTTACCATTTTTTAAATTTACTAATCAATCTTTTTTTTATCATCTAACTGGTATGTACCTCTAATACACCACGAATTTGATTATAAGTTAGAAAAATAATCTTTTATTGCTTGCACTAGGAAAATAAGAGGGGCATCTCCATAATGCACTTTATGGGTTGATTTTAGTAACTTGTAATCAAATATAGGCCAAACTAGATATGCAAATAAGTGGGGCACAATGAACAAATATGTGGGAGTTGCTTGTTACTTTTATACAATTTTTAAAAATTTACCAATCATTCTTTTTTTTTTTATCATTTAAAGGATGTATGTCTTATGTAACAAAAATATGATTACAAAATCAACTCTTATTTCTTGTATTAGGTGAATGGCTTGAAGAAATGAATAAGACAAATCAGATAGACAAATATTTGGAGCATAATAAATAAATAAGTGTGGAACTGCATATTATTTTTTGTAAATTTTTAAAAATTTAAGCAACGAATCTAGTTTACAAAACTAATTAAAATTAAAACTTTATTTACCAACATATAAATATTTTTATTTCATGAAGTTTTGTTATTAATGTTCATCTCCCACTCTCATAAAAAAATAACTTCATTTCTATCGCATGATAAGATTTACTATCTAATATCACTCATAATTTTCAAACAATTTTATTTTGTAAACACAAGAACAAAGAAATTGTTAATTTCATTAATAAGAAAAACACGTCTAACCTATGTTTTTCTAAAAGACATAGGAGATAATTAATATTTTAATAGTAGAAAACTGATTAACATGTATTTACAAAATATCGTTTAAGAAAATTATTATAGATATCTAAAATATTGATTATATAAGTGATTCACGAATACTGAAAATATAGATCAACATATATGTCAATTTCATGAAAGAATCTCTAATATCATAATTAGAATTCATACTAATTTGAGAAAAACTTAATTTAAGGAAAATTGGATTCATGAGAGATAAGGTGAGAATACATTATTCAATCTCTCTTTTCTCCAATCTTCCTCTCTCAACCTATTTCTTTCTCTTTTTTCTTTACTCTCATACTTTCTTGATAGCTTGTTGTGAAAGCCAGAGACAAAACCTTGATCCTTTTTAACAAACATCGAGTTTATTTTAAATTCACATTTATTTTATTTTTTAAATAATAAAAATATAATATATATACATATAACTTAATATAAATAATTTAATAATATGTAAATATAATTTTAAAATACATATAAATATATAAAAAATAAAATTAAAAAACTTAGGAGGAGTCGTGGCTCCCCTCCGTCATAAGCAAGTTTTGCCACCTAGTGACGGATCTTGATTAATATTTTAGAGGAAGCCAAAATAATACAATCAAAATTTATATATTTAATTATTGTCACTAAGGCAAAGATAATGAATACATAATTTAGTATAACCATAATTATATAAAGAAATAATAATTATTGTCATGTTCTTTCATATTCTTGAACTCTTCAATAATTGGACCATAACTAAAATTTCTAGTTATTTCTTTTTCAATGTAAATAAACAAATTATCAGCAAAAAATTCACCTTCCATCTTTATTCAACAATTTTGTTTTGATAATCTTTATTACAAAAAACAATTTTTCTATTATAGTAATGGTTCACATGTAATTCTTTGAACTTTAAGAAAAAAAAAATTATAATTGGACAATTGAGTGAGTAGTATCATAATTCAGAATATATGTGAAAAAGTTGAATTTGTCTTATTTTCATCTTCACACAATTTCCTTTTTTATCATTTTTAAAATATAATTTGTTCTTTTATTCTTTACCAATATATTTTTTTAAAGACTAAGACTAAAGAATAATTTGTCATAATCTAATAAAAAATTGAGACATAACTACTAAATTAAAAATTCATGATAATTAAACTACAATTAAAAATCGATTATGAAAAAAATATATAGTACAATATTTTTTTCTTCTATATTCTTAAAAATAAATATTCAAAAAGTTTGTCAAATAAAAAATAATTTTAACTATTAAACTAATATTTCACTATCAAGTAAGACAAAAAAAATATTTTTTTTCAAGAAGAGTAGAGAACATATAAGAGATAAGAGTAAAGACAACGATTATTTTTCTCTTTAAAAATACAAAAAAAAAAGTAAAAGTAAAAGATGAGAACAATATGTAAGAAACTCAGGAGACAAACAAAAAATATTTTAATAATTTTTTTTATTCTTTATTATATTTGATTTCAAATTTTATTATCAATTAATATTAAATATTATAATTTATAAATCAAATAAAAAATATTTAATTTAATTTAATTTGATTTTTGATATACTACACATAATTTAAAAAAGTTTAAATACTATACATAATTTAAAAGGTTTCAAAAATTTTAATTGCATAAATTATAAAAAAAATCAAAATTTTGAGTATATATAATTTAAAAAACTTTAAAAATTTTAAATACATAAATTAAAAAAAAATTAAAATTTTGGGGGAGGGCAATGGCCCCGCCCCTATTATAGTCTGCCATTGTTGCCACCGGAGGTGACAACAATAGTAATCACGGAGATTATAGTAATAGTAAAGAAGAAGGAGGAGGAGTTGAAGGAGGTTAATGCAGTGACAACACATGTGACGACAAAAAAATTGATGACAAAGGAGAAGAGGACAAAAAAAAAAAAGAAGAGGAAGAAGAAAAAGAAAATAAAGAAGAAGAGAGGAAGAAGACCAAATCAAGATATTTATCAAAAGATTTTGAGTGTATAATAACTACTTATGAATAATCATTCACTAACACAAAAAAGTCTTTTAACGTCCGATATTTTTTTCGATCTTTGACGTCTGCCCAAACACCGACGTCGTAGCGGGTGACGTCAAAATAACGTCAGAAAAATAGCAGACGTCACTTGATGTCGGTCCATTAAGAGTTCGACGTTATTCAACGTCGGGGCCAATAACAACAGACGTCAATTTTCGCGCTGAAATGAGCCAAAAACCTGAGCAATTTAACGTCTGTCAGAGCCCATCAGACGTTAAATAGCGTCGGCCCTGGTACGGTCAGACGTTAAATAACTTCTGTCAGAGCACACCAGACGTTAAACTGCTCTATTTTAAAAAAAAATTGATTGTTTTTACAACATCCATACACCTGAAATTTTTTACATGGGATGGTCATGTGAAATTTAACATAAAAAGATTTATTCCCATCACTTGATGAGAACAACCATCAATCCAATCTAAACACTAAATCATTTTACTAAGGTTGGCAGAGATAACTAGATGATTAACCATCAATCAAACATATTTAAGCAATATATG
>Ga0209589_1006172_pt1 | contig 19976 bp, 12 predicted proteins | sample CowpeawhiteBW_FD_187525 | JGI IMG/M metagenome (GOLD analysis project Ga0209589, IMG submission 187525) | Root nodule microbial communities of legume samples collected from California USA - Cow pea white BW (SPAdes) (version 2) | ecosystem: Host-associated > Plants > Roots > Nodule | place: USA... | reverse complement strand
TAAATATATATGACGCATATATAATATATAATATATATATATATATATATATATTTTGAATATTAAATACGACACTTAAATACATCAATACACATATTAAAATAATAAAAGATTTGATATGTAATATATACATATTGAAAATTATAAAAAACTTTTAAAATTATGATAAATATATAATTATTATCGTGTAAATTAAAATTAAAATTAAATGTGTAAATTAAAATTAAAATTAAATGTGTTAATTCAAAATAAAAAATATTCTAAATTATTATCGTTATAAAAATATTATTGTTTCTTCTATCACGGCCATTCCATATGCCAACATCCAAGGACATCCAAGCACTCAATAGAATTATTCTACCAAGACTCAATAGAATTCTAATGCAGCTAGAACCAACACTTCAAAACCAAAGTGAGAACAATTTACTTTAATAATATAAATCAATAATTAAGCACATAAAAGAATTATATAATAAATTAAATAATCTCTATACATACACGATTCACTTTTTTCATATATACATTTTTTTTCTATTTTTACCTTAAAGTAATCATTATTTTAAATTAAAATGATTATATTTTTTTATCCTTTAAATAATCATTATATAAATTTAAATATTTTATAAATTAAAAATAATTATTTTATTATTATATTTTTTAATAACTATTTTTCTAAATTTAGATAATTATTTATAATAAAAAAATATTTAATAAAAAATACAAACTTATTTATTCTTATAATCAGTTTTAATAATTATTTTATAGTTTAATAAATTTTTATGAGAATAAAAAAAATAAGTGCACACATGCACATGTATTTATAAAAATTTTAAAATTATTTAATTTTGAATAGTTGAATGAGTAAAGTAAAATTATAGGATTTTACCTTTTTCATATAGTAAAACATTCTAAATTTTCTGCAAAGATAATCTATTTTGTTAAAATTCCCTTATGGTTTTTCCCTATGAAGTTGTTCATTTCCACTGCTGTGTATTCCTCTTTCAACCGGCTACACTCTTCAGCCACCAACACAATACAGACTCAGAGATAACAGTTTCTCCATTTCTCAATATTCCTCTCTTCTTCAACTCTCTGGATCTAAATGTCTTCAACTTCAATCGAGTAAAACCGAAACGATGGCGGAAACCGCAATTTTCTTCGCCGCCACCGGAGAACCTCCTCTGCTACGATTCTTCAACAGCACCTTTCTCTACGTCAAACGGAACCTCATCGCTCACATTCTCCGCTCCCTAAACGACGCCGTCTCACACCACAGGCATCTATTTTCTCTCCCTCACTCCATTTATTTGCATCGCCTCTCTTTCTTTCACACTTCTGACCTCAACGACGTCGTTCCGTGGTTGGTTGCAGGATTTGCTGCGACGTCGACGCGGCGGTCGAGAAAAAGTGCGAGGTGTACGCGGGAGATTCCTCGTCGAACGACACGAGTTTCGGCGCCGACGAGAATGGACGGCACGCCGTTTTCAATGTGCTGGATACTATGCTTAAGGATAGTTTAGAGCGGCTGAAGATGATGAGGTCAGTTTTTATTGTAATCGAATTCGATGAATGTAGTTTAAAGTAATTTGTAGAATTAATTGAATCATAGTATCATGCAATGCATGTTTATGTAATGTTATGCGGTTGAGTTTTAGATCTTACCATCAATGAAAGATTATTTATGTCACTAGATGAACAACTAGCTGAATAAGTGTGTTGAATACACGGTTCAGTCCTGAGAGAAGAGAAAATGGAAAAAACAAATAATTAAGTGAAAATAATTTAAGAGTTCACACGACCTTTCTCAAAGGTCCTATATTGTGTGATTTTAAAAAACTTCTAATCTTGACATCCATGTATGGTTGTTTGACCCAGATTTGTTCTCATCATGTTAAAATGGATTTCTTGTTAGCTACATCCCCATATATGTATATCTCTATTATGTTATATGTTAGGATAAAGATATAAGGGATTCCAATGTGATTGACTTTTTTGGTTATTACATATAATGTTGCAGGGAAAATCTATGTTTGGTAAAGATAGGTCTAACTATGGGATATGCTTGTGAATTCAAGTATGCTGAACATACAGCTACTATTAGGAGTTTGTGCTTGGAAAGTAAGTTGGGAGCAGCTCTTTGGCTTCGAAGGAAAATGGTTATGAAAGGTGTTGCTCCTGATGTGTTTACCCACAACCATATTGTAAACGGGCTGTGCAAAAGTGGTTTTCTGGAGAAAGCAGATTGGATTGTTAGAGAGATGCTAGCATTTGGTCCTGGTCCCAATTGCGCGACTTATAACACTTTGATCAAGGGCTATTGCACTGTTAATGACATGGACAGGGCTTTGTTTCTATTCTCCACCATGTCCAGTGCTGGGGTTCTGCCAAACAGGGTTACTTGTAATATACTGGTGCGTGCTCTGTGTGAGAAAGGTCTTCTAAAGGGAGCTAAAAGGATGCTCGAAGAAATATTGAAGGATGATGACGAGAAAGATATAACTGATTTAGTGACCTCTACTATATTTATGGATAACTACTTTAAGAGAGGAGCAATTATTCAGGCTATTAGTCTTTGGAATGAGATGGTTCAAAATTGTACTAAAGTTGATGTTGTAGCTTATAATGTTCTTATCCATGGATTTTGCAAGAGTCTACAAATGAACCTTGCATATGGATATGCATGCGAGATGTATAAGAAAGGTTTACTTCCTGATGTTTTTACGTATAATATTCTTATCGGTGCTCTTTGCAAGGAAGGTAAAATTAGTGAGGCTTGCTATACCCTTGGAGTCATGTCTAGTATGGGAATTATGCCTGATGAAATTACATACCAGCTTGTGATTCGAGGCCTTTGTTTTGATGGAGAGATTGCTAGAGCAAAAAGCTTGCTTAGGTCTATGTTGAACAATTTAATAGTGCCCAAGCCTTTAATATGGAACCTACTAATTGACTTCTACGGACGATATAATGATCTTAGCAATGCACTTTTTACAAGAGATCAGATGCTAGCTTTTGGTGTTCACCCAAATGTATTTACTTACAATGCTTTAATTCTTGCACAAGTGAAAGATGACAATTTCTATGGTGCTTGCTCTCTGAAGGAAGAGATGCTTTCAAAGGATATTTTTCCTGATGTGGTTACCTATAATTTATTGATAGGTGCTGCCTGTAACTTAGGACGTCCTGATTTTGCTCTTCAATTACATGATGAGATGGTGCGGAGAGGGTATGAACCAGATTTAATAACTTATACTGAAATTGTTAGGGTGTTCTGTATTAGAGGTAAGATGAAAGAGGCAGAGGAGCTATATGGCAAAATACTAAAATCTGGTTTATTGAATGATCATGTTCCAGTGCAGATTCTATTTAACAAATACTGCAACTTAGAGGAACCAGTTAGAGCATTTAATTTCTATCAAGACTGGTTAGAAAGTAAAAGGGGCAGTCATCCGTATTACATTTGACATTCTGCCTGTCTTTGGACATCCTGAAGTTTTGAAGTTCTGGAAAAAGGGCCACTTTTGCTCAAAAGTCAAACAGTAGTTTTCTGAAATTCAGATTTCAACTGAAATGTTGATGATAGCTCTTATCAGTAATGCTTCAGGTGAGTGTTGACATTTTATCCCACACAATGTAATCAGTGAAATAATTGTTGGCAGCAATCCAAACTCTTGCTAAATGTTGTACCTGAAAACTAAAGTGGATTTTGGGTTGATTAGTGGACCCATTTTATGTGCTGGCTGCTGATTTGTGAATTATTATATATAATTATATACTACAATTTTGTTTAAATGAAAGTCGGTGGTGACATTTAACATAATGCATGTGCTGTTTGGAACTTTTTCTTGCTAAATTTTAATTAAATGCTTAACTTGTATTGAAATTTAGTTGCTATAAACTATCCACTGAGGATTAGTGACCTTCCAAATCGCCTGCAAACTCATCATTTCCATGGTCATATTGTATATTTTCCATCTCGTAAGGAGCTTAGCTCCATTTTAGTGTGTTAGTAGTAGTATGTACTTAAATCCTTTAAAAGACTTCTTCCTTTGAGTATTAGGAATATTTCCATATACATTTTGGTCCAGTTTCCCTTTCTGTATCTGGTTTCTATCATTCCTAATTAAAGATGAGATGGATTTGATAGGGGGTTGCCTAGATATAGGGGGTTTGGTGGTTGTCAATGTCAACAGGTACTCAAGCAATGGGCATTTTGTCCCTCCAGAACCCATTTACTCTGCAGAAATAGATGAGTTATTTGCTAAATGAATTGTTAGACTTGATGGGGGTTCCAAGTTCCATTTTAAGTGATCAGGGTCTGGGATCCCACATTTGTTTTTAAATTGTTGTAAAAAACTATGCGCTTGCAGTGAGAACTCTGGCAAGGAGCTCTGCCTATCTACTTCTAATGGATGAACAAATGAAGGTCTTGAAAAGGGTTTGGAGTGCTTGAGTTGAGGTGTTTTGCAGTTGACTGGTTGAAACAGTGGCAAATCCTTCACCTCGGGCAGAGTATTGGTACAACATTGTTTGCCAGAATACAATGTGCAACTCGAAGCACACTATTCATGTTGGTGACTGAGGTATTTGTAAGAGATGGTTTGGGTGAGGACACATTTGCACGAGGAGAGTGGGTTTATTTGATGCTAAGTCTCTATAGCCTGCAATTTGTTGCAAGAAAATGATCCATTCCAAGTTCGCTGCTCATTACTTACGGCCTTTTCACATTGAGGCCAGAATCAGTGGTGTAGCATTGGCTGAAACTTCTTGACACAGCTTGTATTTCTCTCTGTTCAATCTTTCAGGTATCTCTATAGAACTGTACATTAAATATGCATGGCTGGGCATGTTGTAACATGAAAGACTCTGCATATTTATGCATAATCTTTGCACAGCTGTCCGTGCTTCATCATGCAAATTGGACTGGTCTAATGTGAGGGTTCAGGCTCAAAAGCCTCAGCCTGCAGAAAACTCGCCCCTGAAGGGCAGAGCTTCTTGAATCCTCAAATTTAACTCTGTCCACTGTTGCAACTGCTATCATGTTGTGGTTGACATTGTCCTGGATCCTCTTGTCATCTTTGGCATGTCTTCAGCCAACAATGTGTATTTTGAGTTTAATCCTAATCATTGTTTTGTCAAATGCCGTGCATCTAATGAAGTTCTTCATGGACAAGTTGGACTCAATGGCCTGTATTGGTTTTCAAGCTTGCTTCATGCCTCTCATACACAACAGCAACCTACTAGTTTTCCTGTTCCAAGTCTAAACACTATTGCTTCTGATAATACTTTTAATTGTAATGCTCATACCGGCATTTACGGTTAGGACATCCCAATTTCAATGTACTTTGTCTTATCTTTCAGTCTTGTAATGTATCTTTCAATAATAAAAGTAGTTTACCTTTTATTTTTCCAGCTTGTTGTATGGGCAAATCACATGGATTTCCTTCTCATCATTCTCTCACTTCTTATAATTCTCATTTTGAATTAATTCTTAGTGATTTGTGGGGTCCTTCACACTTGTGTCATCTACTAATAACGATTCTTACTATATTTTCTTTGTGGATGCTTATTTGATATTTACATGGGTAATTCTTTTAAAATGCAAATTGGATGCATTGCTCGTTATCCAACAATTGCAATCTATGGTTGAATTGCAATTTGACACAAATATAAAGGCAGTGCAAACTAATTGCAGTGGTAAATTTTGTCCTTCTCATGATTATCTCACTTCCCATGGTATTAATCACAGAACTATATTCCTTGTACATGTCATTAGAATGGCACCATTGAAAGGAAACATCGATCTTTCTGCTACCCTCTTACAACAAGCTTCTCTTACTATGACCTGTTGGGGCCTTCCCTTTCTTACAACAATGTATCTCATCTCCAAAATACCCTCTGCTTCTGTAAATTTTGGTCTACCATAAACTTGATTTTCGTTCTCAAAATGTATCTGTTACGTGCCTCCTCAAACAAAAGAAAAAAAGATAGAGACAAAAGGTAGACTAAGACTCTTTCTGTATTATTTCAGCAGTTATCAACTCTGAACACAAACATAAGCTTACAAAGGAAATTTCTTCCTTTTGCATAGGGAATTCCCTATCACAACAACTGAAAACTCTCCTTCTCCCACACTCCACAAGATAAGACTATATATAGACTTTCTTAGAAAGTCTCACCCCAACTAACTTCTTAACTACTTATATTTTTAGATTTCTTTCTATAATACACTTTCTACACCTTCTCATTACTTCCCTGCCTAACAGTCTCTTTCTTGGCTATTGACATCTCAAAAGGGTGCAATTGTTATCTCCTTCTAGCAGAGTTTATATATCTAAAGATGTTACTTTGAATGAAAACAAGTTTCCTTATACTGAAAATTTTCTCTCTACCCAATTAACTACAATATCAGTCTTCCCCTCTTCTTCTAATATATCCATAGTCTCACCATCCCAAATAGCTATACCTAACATTGCACCTGTTTAGTTAGTTCTCATAAGCTCCATCCTCATCGCCTATACCTACCATCACACTTGTATAAATCTGATATTTTCCATCCTCATCACCTTCCTCAACCACCTTTTCTCCCTCTATGATGTCCACATCACTCTACATCTAATTCAGAACCTAGTCAATCATCAAACCTCTAAACATTCATCTTATGCAAACTAGATCCAAAGCTGGTACTTTACAAAATCGTGTTCATCCTATCCTTCTTCTTGTCTACTTAGGATCTACCGTAACGACACAAGCTCTTCGAGACTCATAATGATTTTATTTTATGAAAGATAAAATCTTTGTTCTACATAATAGCAGTTGGTCTTTTGTTTCACTTCCACCTCACAGAACAACCATAGGATGTAAATTGGTGTTTCAGATTAAGGAAATCCCGATTTTACTATTCAAATGTATAAAGCAAGGTTTGCTGTGACAGGCTTTAGTCAACAACTTGGTTTTGATTTTACAAAATCTTTCTCTCCAATTGTTAAACCAATTTCTATACGGATTGTTCTTACTCTTGCTCTTACATGCAATTGGTCTATCTTTCACTTAGATGTTCACAATGTTTTTCTCAATGGTTTTCTTGATGAAGAAGTCTACATAGCTCAACCACCTAGATTTGAAGGAACTGATACATTTTCTTGTTTGCAGGCTTTACATGGCCATTTATGGTCTAAAATAAGCTCCTTGTGCCTGCTTTGATAAACTCAAAACTACCTAACTAAAGTTTGGGTTTAAAGATAGCAAGTGTGATCTATCTTTATTCATTTATAACTATGCATCCTGTGTTGTCTACATATTTGGTATATGTTGACGACATTATTATAGCACGCAATTCATCCTCTTTTCTTTGACACATTATTGGGCAGTTGGGTTCAGTCTTTTCTCTTAAGTAGTTTGGTAATCTTGATTACTTTCTCGGCATAGAAGTGTGCCTTCGGTCCGAGGGATCCTTGCTTGTGACATAGTCTAAATATATCAAATATTTGTTTGCCAAGACCAAAATGCAGTATTCTAAATGTTAGAGACTCTATATTGACTAGATACATGATCAAAGAAATAGGTGTAAACCTTATCCGATAAGCCGATTTTGTAGGATTGATTTATATTTAAATCCACTTTCTAAGATAGTATCAAGGCCTATCCCATTGAGATTTATTGGGCCTATTGTGCTTGGTGTCAGATCACTCATAAATATGTATTTACTTGTTCAAGATGTCCAATCTTTGGTGTGAGGAAGTGTGTAGAAATCTCACATTAGCTAGAGATATGACCAAATTATAGTACATAGGTAGGTGCAAACCCATCTTAGAAATCAATTTTGTAGGATTGGGTTCGATTTAAATACTCTTTCTAAGACTAAACTTATATTTTCTCCTATGTTTTTAGGCTAAAAACTATTAAAACAGAGCCCTGATTTACTGCCTGGCCCCTCCTTCTGCAGGTCAATAGTTGGAGCTATTCAATTTCTTACTTTTACTGGACCTGGAATATGTTTTCTTGTGAACAAGGTTTGTCAGTTTGTGGCAACACCACTTCAAACTCTGGGTGGCTGTAAAGCAGATTCTTTGGTATTTAAAAGACACTTTATCTATGGTCTTCATGATTGTTCTGCTACTCCGCATAAATCCCTTACTATTCAAGCCTTTCATAATGCAGATTGGGTTGCACATCCAGATGATTGCAGATCCACTTGCAACTACTCGCACCCCAAATGTCATGGCCTCCTTTTGTTCACGTACTCCACATCGCACCGCACTTGGTTTATGTACTCCACAACATATCCCAAGTTGCCGCCGCCACTTGCGAGCTGTGAAGGCATCCGTTCAGCTTCAAAGGTTTTCCTTCACCCATTAATGTGCTTGGTTATTTAGCTGCACTGCTGTCCCACTACAACACTGCTGCTATCCCTCTACAATATAGCCATTGTCCTGCCACAGCTGTATAACAACGAAGTCCGTTTTTCCCTTTGAATTTGCTCTTTGTTCAGCACCAACCGTCCTCTCCAAATTATTTGTTTCTTCTTCTTTTCAACCCCTTTAACACTTCATCACCTATTTTTAGTTTTGAACTTGGTGGTATTTTTATTTGATTGTATTTTATTTAAATTTCTAGACTTGCAATTTTCATTAATTATATGACTATTTTTCATTATTTTTGATTTACAATTATATTTCTGCATTTTTAATTATTTATGTGCATATACTGTACTTTTGTTTGCGGTGTTTCCGCCATAACCCATTGTGGCTTCTAATATATTTTCATGAAGCATTCTTGGGGTTGCTGATATTTTTTTGTTATTTGATATTCCTGATAATTATTGTGAAAATAATTATGGAAGAGGGAATTACTAGATCCAAATAACAAGACAAAGAAGGGCAATGTTGCATCTTGCACTAAGATTCCAACAAATGTCAAAGAAGACCTTTGGAAGTTATTTAGTGAAAAAGAAGTCACCTCTATAAATCCTATGAATAAAGAGGCTGATGGTGATAATAAGAGTGAACATGAATTTGAAATTTCTATAGCTAGTAATGTTAAGGGGAGAAGGAGTGGTGGTATAAAAGGGTGATTGGTATGTTTACTAGAAATCCAGTTGTTGCAACACAAAAGAGAAACTAAGACAAAAGCTGATATGAATAATGAGGCATGTAACCTTCTTTTTGCTCCCAAACTTGCTTGTCATTTAACCTTGTTAGACTGAAGACATTTCAGGATATGATTAATGTCATTGTTAGATCTTTTTGCTCCATTCATTTGAAGTGGATTCTATAGTGATGACTTTGCCAAAGAATCTAGGAGGACCATAACTCCTGGTGAAACACTCAAACACTTTCATAGAAGTTATTGTAAGTGTTCTAAATTGCTTTAAGACATAGTGTTTAATTTTGAAGTTGCTTTTGATTTTATAGCTCAATGGTGGGAAAATTATGGTCAAGCAGTTTCAAACTTGCAAAAGCTAGCAATCAAGATTTTAATCTTGACATTTAGCTTATTGGGATGTGAGTGCCATTGGAGTGTATTTGTGCAAGTAATAGTTATTCTTCATCACTCATTTCTGTATTAACAATTTTTTGTAGAAAGCAGGGAGAAATTTATTAGCATTTTACTTATTCAAAAAGGAGAAATAGGAGTGACAATAAACAATTGCATGATTGGTTTACATCACGAATAAATGAAATAACTTGCTCAAAGATGCAACATTTGAGATGACATTGATCCTATTGTATAACTTTGATTTATGAGTGGTTAGTGAGACAAGTGGATGATGCTAATGATAATGAAGGTGAGAGGAATGATTTGGTTTTTGATGAAGATCCTACTCTTAATTGGGCAATTGTTTATGAAGTTTCACGAGTTGGAGAGCCAGTAGTTTATACAAGGAGAAAAACAAGCAATAAAAGAAAGCAACCATAAAGTGGTGCTCTTGCTTTTGGATCTTCCCATGCTTCCAACAAATATCCAGGTGCAACTTCAGCAACTTCAGCTCCAACACGAATTATCTTGATGACTCTGATTCTGAGTTTAAAGAATTTGAAGAATTACTAACTTTCACAAGACTTGCTGTGAAGAGGAAGAGAAGGGATACGCCCCATTTGATAACATTGAAGATAATTAGATTGGGAATGAAGAAAAGCCAAATGATTATAAGTTTAGAACATTTGTCTTATGGTTTGCTGTTATCTTCAGTCTTGAACTGGAACTTCGCGGTTTTTTATTTGGTTTTATTAGTTTTATTGTTATTTGAATTTCTGAACTTGCCAATATTATTAATTATATCGTTTTATTTCATTATTTTTTAATTACAATTATATTTCTGCATTTTTTTGTTATTTATATGTATGTATTGTATTTCTTTTTCTACTATACTTCCACCATAACCCGTTCTGACTTCAGAAATATTTTCTTGAAGAATTTTTGGAGTTGTCCATATTTTCTGTTATCTTGATATTAATGACAGTGGTCGCTAGGGAGGAAGAGTAAAGGGTATTCTGTTTCTGTAGGTACTTTTGAGGAGACTGAGGTTATCTCTCTTTGCAATGGCCTAGTCCTGCGATGATATCCATTGCTGTTGATAAATTCTTTTCTAGTTCAATTTTGTTACTTATCCGTGTCTCTACTGCATAACTCAGCAGATCTTTTGACATCGTTTTTAGTAATACTTGGTGGCTTTCTATCCGTTGTGTTTCTTTTCATCGGTGATGTTCTAACAACGTAGCTGTCTTGGCACTAATTATCTGTATAAACATGTTAAACCAAATATAACTGAATCAAAACTGATGGAATTTGTACATTCAATTTTCTAAGTGATTGATGACTTGTTTCTTTTTACTTTCTCAACTCAAGAAGCAGAAAGTTGTGAATTTCCCGTTCTCCAAGCTTCATATCTGCCATAGAATTCTTGATTATTCATTCATATTTGTATTTATGCTGATGTAATATAACCGTCATTATATATATTTTACATCCAGAAGGAGCAATTGGAAGAAGTGCTGTTTCTCCTCTAGTCGGAGGTTATCATAACAAATGCCTACAAGTGTACCATTGAGAGGCTACCGGCACAAAATGGGCCGATTGCGACCGACAGAAAACCTGCAGAATAATAGGTACTGTCGCATTTGTTCGTAATGCTGAAGGATTCAAACTGCAAATTTAGGTGGGTGTGCTTGTAAATGTTAAACGACGAGTGTGGTTTTAGCCAGCATATTTGCTAATGATTTTTTTATTGGTGAATAAATAAATAATTTGAATGTACTAAAATGTAGCTTTATTTTTACCATGTATTTGATAATTTACAATAGTTTAGTTGCAGCCACTAGGAATTTTTTCACCAAGGGCAATATGGCAGCCGGGGGTTATTTTCTGGTAATTATTGATAAATGTTTACTTGCTCTGAAAATATCGGAATGTTGAGATGATATGTCAGTGTTTTTTCTCCGTTTGACTGAGGTTTGCAAGTGTTAAATTGAGAAATTATATTTGGAGAACAGGCTTTACAAGCTGACTGAGAAATTGTGCGTTTTGGCCTGCTACAAGAAGGTAAGCTATGTACTATGATTATTGACTTGTTGGTGTTGATCTCAAGTTAGATTTAGAGTTTCATTTCACAATCTGCTAGTAAATAATTTTGTTAAATGTATGTCGATTTTATCAAAATTAAGATCCAAATCTGATGGAGGAATAATGCTATCAGAATTTATGGTATTATATGTAAGTTTTCTCTTTAAGTTACATCTGTTATAGATTGACACTAGCTTTGTGTTACTTGTATTATTTCACTCCATTAATTTTTCTGAAGTAAAAGTTACCATTCTAACTTTTCGGGTATTGATTAGTTTTTCTGTGAATTCAAGATTGCAGGATTATGGCTGATATTTTGGTAGTTTCGTGATAAGAGTTGAGTTATCATGACAAGCTTGAAATGATTCCTTTAAAGCGACTTTCGAAATAGTTCAAAGCTTTTGTAGAGGGAGCTAGGTCCAACTTTATATATATATATATATATATATATATATATATATATATATATATATATATATATATATATATATATATATATATATATATATATAATGTGAAATGAAAGGGAGTAGGTGAAGATATTCAATAAGAAAAACATTATATATTAAGAATGGTAACGGAACAGGCTCAATAAATATCTGCACTCATTCCATAATAGAAAAATGTCTTAAACTTGTACATTACTTGTTAGATGGTATATCTTTTAGATCTACAGTTATTTATGAATATCTACAAATTTTTCTTGAAAATTATAAAGTAATTTGAATTTATTGCAAAATGTAGCTAATTTATGCTCTTTAGTGTATTTGAAGTTTTAAAAGAATAATTTAAAAGGTTACTGTATAAATAAAACTACATTGTAAGAAAAATAAAGGATTGTAAGAAAAAGAAAGGGTTAAATATGATTGTAATTTTTAAATTTAGACATAATTTTTTTTTAAATTTTGATATATTTTGGTTTTTAATTTTTAAAAGTGACTGAATATAATTTTTATAATCCAATTATGTTATTTTTTTATATGATAAATAATTTTTTGGATTGACATTTAAGTTGAAATATGATATTAAAGAGTTTAAACCTCAAGTGTTTTTCAGAGATTTTTGTTGTACCATTATATTTTTCCTTCTGTACTTTCATAAATTCCAAAATTTCCATTTTGTTTTTGAAAGTGATTTTCAAATTATACAATTTTAAAGTTGTTTTTTAATGTAAAATAAAACTTCTGAATTGCAGTTATTTTTTTATGTAAAGAAAGAAAACTTTTAAATTATGAACCGTGTAATTTAAAAGTTGCTTTTACTTTGAATTATGTAATTAATAAGAATACTTTGTTTCTTGAGTGGGAAGGCAAGGAAACGACAAGAGCAAGGGAATGGTGACTGCAAAAGGGACAGTTTTGTCGTTTACTCACGCATAGAACTGCAGATGAAAAGGATCTAAAAATTAAGCCCATAACAAATGTAAATTAGCACTAAAGATTGTGGTTTTAAAAATTTATCAGAAATTTAAAAAGTAAATTATATTCGCCCAGATCTAAAAGATTTGCTTTAAGAGTGATGTAATTTAGAGTGAAGTACCAAGTTGTAATTATTAATAAGAAATGTAGCGATGATGGTTGATTATATAAACACTATACGTGCACATGTTTTATAATTTAATCCGATGTATCGTTAACATGAATTATATAATTGAATTAGACTATTGATCAGATCGAGAAGAAAAAAAATTTGAAGACCAATTTGATATTTTTAATGAAAATAAAGATCAATAGAGTAATTAAGTCAAAATTTTATATATATATATATATATATATATATATTAAGAGTGATAAAACGGGTTGGACTTGACGAGCCAACTCATCAGTTAATACGTTCCGATCCATTGACCTGTTTTTTTTTAAATAAAAATAAAAATTAAAATTAAAATAAAAAATAATTAAAAAATATTATTTTTTATATTATCTTTTTTAAAGGTATAAATATATAATAGTATTATAGTTTAAATCATTAACAGTTACAAATTAAGTTACAATTACTAGTTATAATAGAGTAATTTAATATGTAAAAATAAATATAATAATTATTTTAATTTATTTAATTAAAAATATTAACTAATCAATTAAAAATTTATATAATATTTGATAAGATTAAATATGCTTTGACTATTCATTTATATGTATTTATAAACAAATTTTAAAAGTAAAAAATATGAAAAGTTTGAAAATAAATTAAAACAATAAAAAACAATTGAAAGAAAAAGTGAGCCTCTGACGGATCGGACCAAGATGGATTCAACTAGCCTATTTTGGCACCCTTATATACATGCACACCATGTTGGATTCATTTGTTATTAAAAAGTATATATTAAAAATACACCTAAGATGTGACTTGCTAACTTATATTAACTTACTTTTTACAAGGAATAAGTTAGCAAATTATATATAAATTTCATAAAATATACTCTAAATGAAACTTGTTAACTTTATTTTTTTCTCCAAAAGTAAGTGTGTGCATGTTAATAAAATTTACTTAAATATTAAAGATCAAAATTTAGAAAAAAACACACTAATTCTTTAAGTAGCTGATGTGATTTATTACTATATATTGTTTAATTGTTGACTGCATGATGACTAATTAGTAAATTTATTCCTCACATTAAATAAAAGTTTTCACACAAACCTTTCATTTAAAACAAAGCGTTATTCCTTCAAAAAATAAAATAATAAAATATAATCAATTAACTTATACATATTAATGAGTGAGTTGGGTGTCATCAAATTTATTGTCTTCATGAGTGAGTTGGGATCTATGAACCCATATACATCACTCAACATCATTGACAATCGTGTGAAAATAGTTGTATTGACGTACAATGAAGTCTCCGCATCAGTAGACATTACTCATACACAAGCATTTAGACAAAAGCTTCTGCGACAACATCACAAATCATGTGTTGTAATATGTCTTTTTCCAGTCGATCTTCCATGTGAAATCGACAACATATTCAGTTTGAGATACATTTGGAAAATCTATTAATTCGTCGTGTCATGTCCATGTTGATAACCGAAGCCATAAATTTGAGATTTGACCTTAGGCTTCGGTTCTTCAAAGAACCAAAACTTAAACCTACCCTAATTTAAACAATGTCACCGTGTTTCTAAAATTTCGGATTTTTCGAAAAACGAAATATATAAGACGATTTCGAATACATTTTATGTATTAGTGTTTTAACTTATTTTTTTCTCCAAAAATAAGTGGTAGCATGTTGATAAAATTTTACTTGTATTAATGATCAAAATTCAGAAAGAAAAATACTTATTCCTTAAGTAGTTATGTCATTTATTATCGACCAATCTTTAATTTTTGGTTGTATAATGATTAATTTATAAATTTATTCCTCAAATCAATAAAAGTTCTCACAGAGGTCTTTTATTTAAAACACAGTACTGTTCTTCTTAAAATAAAATAACATAAATTAAAATAAATAACCTATAAAGATTAGATTACAAAAACCCTAATTCAAATCGAACCACACAGCTTCGAAGATAAGATGGAATGTTTTTTCTTTTTCTTTTTCTTTTATCTAAAAACTTAATATGCCAACAAACCAAGTAGCTATTCAAATTGAGCCACACTTTCTTTTGGTGATGATAAGATGGAATTTTCTTTTAGCATGAAAAGTGATGCATAGGAAGTAGGAAACAACCGTACTAAAACCATGTTTCATAGGTTTCTATGCATGCAGAAATTTTAAAAGGAAAGAGTATATAGGTCGTGGTCCATCTTCCTTTTACATTTTTACACACTCACTCAAAGCTTTTCGATTTGTATTCAGTTATAGACTTTCTCTTCCTTTCATCATGCACCTTTTCTTTTTTCAAACAAAGATAAACCATGTTTTAGTAAAAAGATATATATGCTCAAAAAAAAAAATGGAAGTATGATGAATTCATATGTATAGTTAAAAGTCTCATTGTAGTTAGAGATGAATGAGATGAACAATACATATAAAGAAATACTCACAAACTCATATATATTTTAATACTCACAATGTTGATGGTGTTCTCAAGTATCTTATATGGATTGGTTCATGCTTAATCAGATAAAAACTCTTTTTGAATAAATATTGATTTCTACATGGATATATAAATTCATTGAAAGAATCTAACCTGAACAAAGCATACATTGTTTTATTAGAAAAAATAAATATATTAAATAGGGACATAAAACCACATATATAGTACTATATATACATAAAAAGAAAAAAATTAAATATGTTTTTAGTCATTGAACTTTAAAACTTTGATACATTTTGGATTATAAACTTTAAAAATAAATGAATGTAGTTCGTTTAATCCAATTACGTCAAATTTTGTTGATATGTCAAACAAGTTTTTGAACTGGCATTGAAGCGAGAATGTATTAAACGGTGTAAACAAGTCAAATATTATAGCATAAAACATGTTTGATATGTCTAAAATATTTAACGTATTTAAATTAAAATGATTATATCCATTCATTTTTAATGTTTGAATACCAAAATATATTAAAGTTTCGGACATTAACAAATTTCAATTTTACGTCAAAATTTAAGAACTAAAAACCTATTTAACTAAAAAGAAAAACTAATAAATGTCTCCTCCTACAAGGCAATACATACAAATTTGTTTTCATAGCATTGTTCTTGCTTTAAACATTTCATTACTGTTTTCATAGCGAACCTTCCCTCTTTATGTGTATACACTGAAATAAAAATTCAATGATGTCTCTGTTTGTAGCCTCGCACAATTCTGATTACATTATTACATATAGTAAAAAAGTTTTGCAGTTCATATTTTCTAAACTATAGAGAAATATAGATAACAAATAAATAGTTTTTTAAACCAAATCGTTTTCTGAATGAAAAATAATGTTTAAAGAACGACAAATAGATAAGTTTAAATATAAAAATAAGAAATAAAATTTAGTTATTGAATGTTGATATGCGTAATATGTTTGATTGTTTTTATTTAAAAACATTTGACTATTATTTAACTTATAACTAGCTTATTCATTGAACATTGCTCAATTAAGCTTGTAAAATAGCAATTTTTTTTTTCTTGCTACACTTAGGATTCAATTTAAGTAAACTTAAAATACTATATATTTAAACGGTTAGTTTAGTTAACAAATTTAAAGAATTTTTAAGATGTTGAAAATTTTGTACATATGGTTTTTTTCAAAGCATTTTTTTTATAAGATAGAAATTAAATAACTTTATTTAAACAAAGAATTTGAAACACAAAAGGAATTGAACCACTTTATTCAAATAAAAAAAAAAAGTTTTCTTTTGCTATTGAAGTGATTAAATTTCCTCACTCTCTAAAGTTCCTCATCAAAACCCTATGCAAAAATGATGTATATAATGGTGAATCTTAATTGTTCATAAACATAGGTTATGAATAAAAGAAAAACGTGCACCTTTGAGAGGTACAATTATTAGTATTAGTCTCACTGATATATCACATCCACAAATCCTCCCAAAAACTTTCGAGAATCACATGAACTGTTGCTGTTGCCTCCACCAGCAGATAAAGAACACACTTTTCTCTATCTGTCACTGTAATCTGTTACAAAAACACTAATAATAATGCTTTTTCGCAAACGTGAATTCCTCCAAAATCTCCTCTTTAGTTTTCATACAATGTCTCTGCAAAAAAATAACATGTTTCTAAGACAGTTATCATAAGCTCACTATCTGACATACACAATACACACCACGAGGGTCTGTGTTTGGACGTTTATCTCGTCAATATACTATTTACTTGTATTATTTCAATACATCCAATAGTTTCATAAATCCAATAGTCTCGTATCACTTAAATTTAACAGTCTCACATCATTTAAGAGTCGAGGTCAAAATCAATTCAAATACATATTTCTGTTTTAATTTTTTAACAATTTTTTATGAACAAAACTACAACAAAAATTCTTAATAATGATACACTGGTAAATTTGTTAAAAAGATTTGCAAGAAAAGACTTTTTTTCTATCATTTTTTCTAAATATTTTAATTGACAGGTAATTTTTTTGTGAGTAATTATTTCCTACAAAATTATAAAATTTGTAAGTATTTCCTACAAAATTTGTTGTGAAAAGTGTTTTATATAAAATATTTTGCAAGAAAATTGATAATAATTTATTGCAAATTTCTTTTCATAACAAAATTTGTAAGTAAATTTCTTTTCACAACAAAATTTGTAAGTATTTCTTACAAAAAAAAATTTCAAAACAAAATTGGCATGAAATATAAGTTTTTTACTAATGATATTATCTAAACAGATTTGAATATATATTGATGGGAAGATCTCAAAACTAAGATAATTAAATAAAAGCAAAACTCAGATAAAATCTTCCTTAAATAAATAATATGCAAAATAATAAAATGCATAAAACAGATAAAGGAGGAACCAACAAATGTCAAAACTTGTAACGTAGAAAAATCTTGATATGGAAGAAAAATCTCACGAAATCTAGTCCAGTCAATCTTTCATTAATAAAAATTAATGGATACTATTCTCTTCACTAACAATATAGATAACAAACCCTAATGAATATTTTAAATAAATAACATAAAAAACCCTAATATACGAGATAGGGAATAAAAGAAAATGCTAGAAAAAGGGTTAAAAAATAATGTGTCTCTATCCAACTAAAATTGTGTACCTGGAGTCATTGAATCTAGGGCACACATTCCCACAAAGGCCTAGAAAGTCCCTTTCTTATTGGTCATGCTTTCACTCAGAGATTCCATTTTTGTCAAAGAGCACACAAACACACACTCTTTCTCTCTCTCACCTTTGTATAATCTTGACAATCATGTGTGTGTGTGCATCAAAAGAAAAAAAAAGAAAAAAAAAAAACTGTTGCAGAAGTGAACTTGGACACTCCATTATGTGGAAAAATGGACCCTATACAGATTTGGCCTGGCCTTCAGGTGCTGACTTATTGCCACTCACACTCCCCTCTTCACTAGTCTTCTGCAACTCCTGCTGTCGGGAGATCAACTCTCTCTTCCACAACCCTAAAAATCAATTGGTGGCCATGGATGTGCATTTGTGTAACTTTCAGCACCAACAAAATATATTTCATGTTACCAAAATATTCTTAAGAAACATAAACGGTATTCTCATCCATAACACCAACTCTTACACAAAGTCATTTCGTATAGATATGAAACAAAAAGATTGATTGCATTTTCAGCAACAAGGTTAATGGAAAATTGAATTTTTTTTTTTTAATTTTTCTTAACTTTGAATTATTTTTATCTCTAAATTTTATTAATAAATGTCGTGACCAAACAACTTATTACAAATGTAATAGACATCAGTGTCATGTGTATGTCCATGTACTGACTTAGATATACATATGATGATACCGTTCGTCATGTCAGCGATTTCTTAGTATTGTTTGATGACGAAGATTAGTATCATCCTTTTAAAAGTTTGAAGATTAAATTGTATAAAAATTAAGACACACAAAATTATCATAATTTAATTTTTCGGTGATATATAAGAAACTAAAATTATGAGTGCCGCATTTTATATTATTTTATAAATTTTATCATTTTTAGGCATTATCATCACTATATTTTCATTTGTTTTCCATATTTTTCAGAATGTGTCATGAAAGAAGTTAAAAGAAAAAAAATTAAATGATGTCATTTTGTCAATTTTTTTTTCCAAACCCACATGGTTTTAGTGTTTTATAGTTTTTGAAATTTTGTTAAGCTTTTTATCTAAACATGTCGGTTTGTTATGCTGTCAAACATTTTAACATAATTAAATATTAAAAAGTTTAGAATACAGCAATAAAATGGAAAAACGAGTAATAAAGTTAATGTAATGAGTTAAAACATAAAATCTACATTTATTTATTTAAAAAATATAAGATCAACATATCAATGAAAAATGTAAACGCACATCATATATGATACACCTATAATATGATTAGGTCTAAAATTAAGGATGACAAAAGCTAATAAGAAACTATATGAATTATTTTGAAGTTCTCTTAAATTATATATATATATATATATATATATATATATATATATTATTGGAAAAAAATTCCCTGAGAATCACTTTATTAATCAAATAAACACAAGAAAACACATAGACAACTCTCTCAATTTCTGAAATAAAATAACATGTTTTAGACGGTGTGAGATTTTTCAAGACATTGTTATTTTCATCAGCCTAATCATATAAGACATTGACACCACTCTCAACTCAAAACCTTAAGACGATGAATTTATGAATTTTTATTTTTATATAGTGTTCTACTTTCTCATTTTTAACCAATGTGAGACTTGGACTCACACTTAAATTCCTAACAATATATATATATATATATATATATATATATATATATATATATATATATATATATTTCTTTTATATATTTATTATTGA
>Ga0209589_1006166_pt1 | contig 19982 bp, 9 predicted proteins | sample CowpeawhiteBW_FD_187525 | JGI IMG/M metagenome (GOLD analysis project Ga0209589, IMG submission 187525) | Root nodule microbial communities of legume samples collected from California USA - Cow pea white BW (SPAdes) (version 2) | ecosystem: Host-associated > Plants > Roots > Nodule | place: USA... | reverse complement strand
CGTGCATTTGTTCATCACAAACCCAGCCAGTGGTTCAAATATCTTCCTTGGGCTGAGTATCATTATAACACATCTATTCATTTAGGATCAGGGTTGTCTCCGTTTGAAGTGATGTATGGTAAGCCACTGCCCTCTATTCCTATGTATATTGGGGGCACTTCCTCTAATGATGGGTGTGATTCTGTCCTTTCAACTATAGAAAAAATTTTGTCTCTTTTAAGGAACAATTTGACTAAGGCACAGACACGCATGAAGAAATATGCAGATTTGAAACGTCGAGAGTTGAATTTTCCAATAGGCTCTTGGGTATATGTTAAACTTCAACCATACAGGCAGACTTCTTTGTCAGGAGGCAAGTATCACAAATTGGCAAAGCGTTTCTACGGGCCTTATCAAATTTTAGAGAAAATTGGTCTCGTGGCTTACAAAGTTGAGCTTCCTTCGCAGTCCAAAATTCACAACGTATTCCACTGCTCTAGGCTAAAGCTCCATGAGGGTTCCCCCCCAACGCACGTTGATCAACTTCCCCCAGACTCTGTTGACAACAATCCCCTCCTTACTCCTTTGGCAATTTTGGATTTTAAAACTATGGTGGTGGATGGGTCTCCTATGCGTTTTGCATTGGTCCAGTAGAACGGGTTGCCTCCCGATGACACATCTTGGGAGAACTGGAGCGAGCTCAAGTCCTTATATGACCTTGAGGACAAGGTCCTTGCCGAAGGGGATGGTATTGTTACATGTGACCCAATAGCGAGAAATACAAGGCCCAAGAGGATGATCAATAGGCCTGCTGGTTGGTTTGATTTCATTCACTGATATGCTTTTAGGACTCTTTTTCCTTCTAGAAGAAGTTTGTTAAGTTTTCCAGTATTGTTATTTGGCCTGCGTGCCACGTAGCATAGAGAATCTTTCAATAGCATTTGTCTTATATATTTTGTATTGTGCATTGAATGGAGGCAGAGAAAAGTTTTCCCATTCCTTCTTTCATCTCTTCTTAGGAGGTAGCCTGACCTCATATTTGGGCATCCTTTCTCATTTATCAAAATATGTGTGTTGTCTTGTAATTTATGTGATCTAAACACTGTTCAATCAGTGTTCTATGAGTGACTTTCAGAGTAAATAAGTGAACAAACAAAATTAGTTAAGATCAAGTAAGTTGGGAGGTGTAATAACAGTAAACCGATGCAATTTACTAAGCAGAATTACAGGCTACAAACCTTGTAGTTGCGAATATGCGTCTTAAACCCCATTGATTGTGCCACAACTTCCATACTCGATAAAACCACTTTTGGTGGCTTTTGACTGATGAAGCGTGTTTCGTATTTAATAGAGTCCTGTAAGGATAAAAGAGAAACAAACATGATTCATACCTCAAGATACAGAAAATGGGACGTGCAATAATGCACTTTATTATACTTGGTCAGGATTACAAGTACAAGCAGTGCTGATGCAAAGTTTCATTAATAGGTTACATCGGTAATTATTTGACTGTTTGCACAAATGATTAATCAAAAATTGGCACAAACACAATTACAATATCATGATTAAATACCTCTCCGCGATCAAATAAGGTTGCAAGGTTTAAGCCTTGAGATAAAATTATCATGTCGAAAGCATTAAGAGTTAGAGGACCCATGTCGTCATTCTCACATTGCTGATTAGTGCTCTGATCCTACAGTGAAAATAATCAATATGTTAACATGACTAAGAAGATACATTTCATATAAATGCATAAAGAAAAAGCAAGCTTCCGGAATTGAAGAGAAGAAAAATTAACAAAGACAAACCGTGTGAAAGTTTTTGCATTTGAATCAGTTCCTTTATGTTAATATTTCCATCGTCATTGATATTTGATTACGCCGTAGGTTTGAGTATATTAATACTAAAGCTCTACCTTTTATTTGCTAATACTGTTATTGTGTACCGTTGAACTACTCTAGAAAAGTATATAGGAAGATAGCACAGAGCATTTATATTATATAAATTCATTCTAGGATTCCAAACTCAGTACATTTGGAAAAGTTCTGGTGAATACGCTTAAACAGACAAGTTTCGTATAAAATTAAACTTGACCTAAAGCAGAATTAAAGAGTAAACAGACCTCAACATTGTCAAATGCAGCATTTACATCGTCCAGATTTACATCTTCATACTCGAGGAGACTGACTGGAACATATCCCTTTTGAAACCACTCATCATCCCTTATCTGCTGAATGGTTATACGCTGAAACATAAACAGCAATGAGAATGGGAAAGAGAGTTGTGAGAAACAAACATGAGAAGGAAAAACTAAATCCACTAGAATATTAAGATTAAGACATTATGAATTTATCATATCCATGTAAACTAAAGCATACTCAGCAACAGAAAATGGAAAAAACAAAATCCTTGAAAGGCAAGAATGAGTCGAGCATGTTCTTCATATTAATGGAACCAATAATCTAGAACAGGAACAAGAAGTATTTGGTGAAACATAATTTCGTCTAATCTGTCTATATGAAGAGCCTAAAGATTTCTCATCCTCAGGATAAGGCCTTTGATAAAACCATTTTTACTTTTAGTTAAAAAAAGCATCACGTGTTTTTATTTGTTGTCGTTTTTTTTCAAATTGAATAGAACACAACAACTATTATTTTCATTTTTCCGTTTTCTATTTATAAGAGAACACATAGATTTCTCTGTAACAATATGAGGCCGTTTGGTTAGAAAAAACGATTTTTGTCAACTTTTAATTACAAAAATATAATCATATATTTTTATTTTATTTTCAGTTTTCAAAAGTTTATATAGAAAACAATGAAAACAATTTTTCATTATTTTTTTTTTCTTTGTTTCCAATTCAAGCTTTTAAAAACAAGAATAAAAGTAAAAACAAAATGAAATTTTTGTAGTTAAAAGAGACAAACAGGAAGTGAAAATAGAAAATGTTTTCCACTAACTAATGACCACTTACTGTACTCACAAGCACAAAATTTCATTTTTCCTCCCTTACGTATTAATAATGAAAACTAAATGGGTGGGCTCCAAAAACTATTTTCTTCAACATAAAAAAACTACTAATATATTACTTTTTCATGCATTATCTTAAATATATCAATACAGATACTTGCAACTTTCATTTCGTCCTGATTACTCGGTAAACTAAAGTTCATACCCTTCCATAGGGTAAAATTATTAGTGATAAACATTTTTTCATTTATTTTTGAAGGAAAATAGTCGAATCATGTTTAGGCTTGACAACTACGTATCATCACACTCTTAAGCTTTGTAGAGGCGTTCTAATCCTAATGCAACAATTAAGCACATCACAGACGAAACTCATTCTCTGCTTCTATACCCAGACAGACAATATTAATTATAAATTAACAGTTAAAGGCAGTGTCTCAACATTCTTCTGACATGAAAGAAAAAAAAAAATAGCCGATTCTTACATGTTCAGGGTTTGGGTCCAAAATTCTGTGCAATAAAGACTTTGCTCCCGCAGGAAACCAAGTAGGGCATGAAAACTGTGCTTTCTCAATCTACACAGGAATAAGAAAAACATTTCAGCAGCTTTCATAATGATCCAAGATTTCATTTTGAACAAAAAATTTGGTAAAAAGAAACTGTTAGACAAAGCAGTGTTTCCTGAGCATTCGACACCATGAAGAAAGCCTGTATCACAAGAACTTGCATCAACAGCAGTGACTATGTGCAAGAGAAAAGTTTTAAGACATTTACAACAGCGGATCCTATATATTATGCAGTAAAACATATATTTGCCATGTATATAAATTCATGCCTTACTGTACAACGTCGTTAGATCAAGTTCGTCAAAGGGAAGATATCCAGCCAATAGAACATAGAGGATAACTCCACAGGACCAAACATCTGCTGGAGCACCATTATAACCCTTGTGACTGAGTACCTAAAGTCACAAAGATAAGTTTCCAATACAAAGGCCAAGCACAAAAAATAGTCAGAAGCAGAAGATGACATGAAATCATTTAGATCTATTTGAGTCATTTTTTTCCGCAAGCACTATAAAAAAAATAAGGAAAAAAATGAAAACTTCCCCATAAACTAAAACTAGCTTATACATTAATTAAAAATACGATTTTCCAGAATCAAATTTGAGAGAGCTTACACAAATCAGTTCATGTATGGCTGAATTTAGTTTATGAAGAAAATTATTTCACTTTTTCTTTCCTTAGCAGTGTTTATGGAAAAATTGGTTCCAACATGTTATTAAAAAAGAAGAAAGCCAATCACGTATTACCTCGGGAGCTACATAATTAGGAGTTCCACAAGTTGTCCGAAGCATACTGACCCCCTGAGATTATCCACAAAAATAACATTGGACAAGAGTATGAAAACATTTGAATATCATTTGATTTCAGACACATGAATTAAAGTCAATTTTAAGAATTATTTGTTAGCAATCTCTCACCTGATCTGGAAATGCACTCAAACCAAAATCTGAAATTTTTATATTTCCTTGTGAATCAAGTAAAAGATTTTCAGGCTGCAGAAAGAAAAAGGAAATACTAATTAGCAGAAATCATGATAAATAGGAAAACAGAATTCCAGATCCCATTCAACACAAACCTTTAAATCTCTATGATAAACACCCTTACTGTGGCAATAATCTACACCATCAATAAGCTGTTGGAAGTATCTTCTGGAGTCAGCTTCGCTGAGACGCCCATGGCTTACCTACACCATTACTTTATTTATTGGCACTGAGAAAATTACTGATAAAAGTCACACAAAAAGCTTATAGCATAAATCCACCTTGAGCTACTCACAATTTTATCAAACAATTCACCACCTGTAATAAACTCCAATATGATATAAATCTTAGTACGGCTAGCTAGAACCTGAAAAAAGTCATATCAAAGAAGAATGATTTGAGCATTGAGTGGTGATCCGCCAAGAGAGAAACATTAAAAGACCTATCGTAGAAAATATGTAGACATTGTGCACCTTCTTCTGCAACATTGCAGGATAAAAAACGGAAATTTTTATAATTTTTATTTTACATTACTTGCCAGAAAATAGGTCTAAAACTTGATAGTTGATACCATATTTAACACTCCAATGATCATCATCAATTCATCATGAAGTGGAAAACAAGTAATTAACGACCTTTTAAGGTAGTTATTTTGGAGAAGAAAAAAATGAGTTTCTTTACCAAAATCTCTTGTAGCAATCCTTAAATTAAAAGCCTTTTTGCCCAGAAATAGCTTATTTCAAACGTACTATATAAGAAGGGAAAAAGAATATCACATGCCTCATACAGACGAACAACGTATGGATGCCTGACTAGCTTCATAATAGAAATTTCCCTCTTGATCTGCATTATTAATAAATAAATAAATAAAAATAAAATACAAAAACAAAAATAGGAACCATAGCAATCATAGTTCACAAATATAGTCATCAAACCTCTATCATCAAACCTCTAGCATCTAGTGAGGGGCTTGGAAAGTTAATATGAGTTCTTCGATTTAAACCTCATTGCCACCATTGTACAGAAAAACCTCTCATATCTTAAAAAGGGAGAAACCAAGGCCTAAACGGCTTAAACTAGCACTGACTAACATGAAATCTAATCCAATCAAAGTATTGCATCAAAGAAATTAATTAATATTCATAGTTCATCATAAAAGTATTAAGGCTTAAATCAACTCTTGACCCTGGTTAATGTGCAATTTTGGTCCTTATAAAAATTTAATACCACATTTAGTCTTCTAAGTTTTAAAAATTAAGCAATTTCAGATCAATATAATTTACCATCTAATTGCTAACCAAAGAAATAACGTATTTATTGCTTTAGTAATGTTAAAGCTTTTACAATTAAAATGATTATTAATACTCTAAGTAAAAAAGAAAATAGGTAACTAAGTTTGTTATCATTTACTAATGCATCAGCATTTTTGGTAGATATTGAAAAACATATTATTGAACCATAACTGTTTAATTTTATAAAACTAGAAGTTGTGGGCTGACCAAAATTACACATTCACAAGATTGTTGTAGCCAAAATTGCATTTAAACCTAATATTAAATATGGTCAAAAATCACCATATGTAACAAATCACCATATGTAACCAATCACCATACACGAGTTCACTTAAGAATTGACGAGGGAAGACGCTTGAGCCCTGCATTTTTCTACTATAGCAAAAAGACATGAAAACAATAAAAATTGCATATCAGAACTACTTATTGTAAAGAACCCTTTTTAATAGCTTATTAAAAGAACTTGCAGAAAAGGAAATGATCATTTGTCATCCCTTTTAAGTAGCAAAATAAAGAGGAATATTCCAAACCTGTCCTTGAAATTAAGAAAGGGAACTTTAACGTCAATCAATCTGATTTCGCAAATCGCACATCATTGCTCAATCAATTTGATACTGATTTTTAAAACTAACAGGTGATTTGGTCGCAGACACAAGGGCATATCATCGTATCCATATAAATAGTGTTAGGAATTAAGTGTGTATTAGTCCATGAAAAATTTTGAACAAAATTGATTTGGTGATATTTTTTAGTGTCTAGGACAGCCGTCACTTTGTTATGCTAATAGGCTTCTAAACGAAGCAAGTGTAGTTCTTGTTACATCTACAATTCCGTTAAAATTTATCTAAGTTTACGTTTATTATGTTTTTGCTATAGTCTAAAAACCAGTAATGAAATTGAGTAAAAACTTTTATTATCCTATCCAACACAAAAATTATCTAGAAATTGCTTCAAGTCAAAATAAATTCTAAACCTAAAATTAATTTTCCAACTTGAAATCAAACGAAGATTTAACTACAACCAAGTTAACTGATCTTTCATCCAGATTCTGAATGATTCAAAGTGAATCCAAACACGAAAATTTAACTAAAACCAAGTTAACCAGTCTTTCGACCTGATTCTGGATGGTTCACCATAGATCTAAACACGAACTCAGTTGACTGATAAATATCAAAACAAGATATTAAACTAATTGCTAGTCCCTAAAATCGAGTTAGCCATACCATAACAGCATAGCAGAACATTAAATTTCTGTAAATTCAAGACTAAAATTACTAAATTAACTGACGGTGCTTGAATTTCAGAAATTGATTCAATGAATAAGAACAAGAGAGAGAGAGTACCTGATCGACCATTTTGTGCTTAAAAATGGTGCTACGGTCGAGCACCTTCATTGCAACACTCTCACCAGTTTCCGTGTTCTGAGCGAACTTTACCTTCGCAAAGGTTCCTTCTCCAACGGTCCTTCCAATCTCATACTTCCCCACTTTCCTCAGCACCATCTTCCTCTTTCTCTTGTGAATTTCGCTCTCTCTTCTCTCTCGCAGCCAAAATAATGTGAACACAAAGAGACGCCAATGAAACTTTATCAACAATTTCTAATTTACACTGTTGAGGAAAATGGATTAATTGAACTGCTATTTTTCTTGTGGCTATTGATGAGGAATGCAATGAAATTATGAAGGAGAGGAAAAAACTGTGATTGGGTGGCAGAGAAGGTCAGGGGAATAAAGAGCAAGGCCTAACCTGTTGGAAAGGGAGGGGACAAAGTTGAAAATTGAATTTCAAATATTTGGTTTGTTGCTATGCTTTATCTTCTTTGGAACACTTCCATTTGAATGAAAACCAAGTCTGTGCTTCATTTTTTCAAATTTTGGTTCATCTAAGGAACTTTCTAGCCACTTATTAATATATTTTATATAGCGTCTTTTATCAGAATTTGGATTTTTTTTTTTTGGGAATATTTTTTATGTTATTTCGTCTTCAAAATATAAGTTTTGAAATTTTAAAATATATTAAAAAAAATTAAGGAGTAGTATGATTTATTTTTAATGTTTAACAAAAAAAACAGTACTAAAAAATTACAGTAAAATCTGAACTCCTTTTTTTATTGTCAATTCACGCTAAATTGAGAATATAAAAATAAATTAAAATGAATGATTTGAATTGTGTTTTATTTATTATCATTACAATACTTTCAATTTACATATAATAAAATATCATGGATAATATGTGTTTTTATATACATAAATCTAAAGAAGACATCTTTAACTACATATTTGAAAGTTTTTTTGTCAACCATGATATAGTGTTTGAGATACAAAGTATCTAATGTGCTTGACATATATGAAATGATTGGATGAGAGAAAAGATGAAAATGAAAAGAAATTATTGAAGAGTAAAAAGTAAGGAAATACAAGAGTTGACTTTTGGTTTTGGAAATAAATGGTTGAGTTTTTATTAAATACAAATTTTATACTGTTATCTTATTTGCAACTTTTTTTGTGCAGATCAAATATATCTATTATGGTTTCAAGTATTAAGTGCTTCTTTTAAACACTGATTAAACTTTTTCATATAAAATATTATGTGTTATACACATGATACTCCCAAGATAGACATTACGTAGGGGTGTACAAAAATTAAAGATCTAATCTATTTTTTCTCTTATTTAATCCATTTAATATTTATTTTATTAAAAATTTAATTTATTTAAAATTTATTTTATTAGATTTGGATATCAATTTTATCTGCATTTTATATATTTTATGGATTAGATATTCATTTTCTAAATCTAAATTTTCAAAATGGATAATCCAAAATATCTAATCCAAATTTTCAATTTATATTTTTGGTTAGGTTAAGCTAAAGGTAGAGACAGACTGGCCCAAATTTAGTCGTATTTGACTGAGTTGGCGTGACCTTATACGAAATTTGGCAGAATTTAGTCAAGTCGGTCCCGATCAAAATTTGGCCCAGCCGGTCTTGGACAAAATTTGGAAGTATTCGATCGAGTTGACCCCAACCTAAATTTGATTGCATTAGGCTGACCCGACCCAGACAAAATTTGACTATATTCGGCCGAGACGACCACGACCAAAATTTGGCCGTATTCAACCTAGTTGACTCCGATCAAAATTCGGTCAAATTCAATCGAGTTGGCATCGATTGAGATTTGGCCGAGTCAGCCTTGGCCCAAATTTGGTTGTATTTGGTTGAGACGACCTAGGATGAAATTTGGTCGTATTCAAATGAGTCGGTCACGATCGAAATTTGGTCGTATTCAACTGAGTCATTCACGACCGAAATTTGACTGAATTTAGTCGAGTTGGCTCCAGTCAAAATTTGATTGTGTTGGCCTCGACCGAAATTTGGCCGAGTTGATCTTGGCTCGAATTTGGTCGTATTCGGCAGAGTCGACCACGACTGAAATTTGGTCGTATTCAGACGAGTCGGTCCCAACCTAAATTTGGCTAAATTCAGTCGAGTTGGCCATGTCAAAAAATTTGGTCAAGCCGGTCCTAGCCCAAATTTAGCTGTATTCGATCGAGTAAGTCCCGAACGAAATTTGGTTGTATTTATCTGAGTCGGTCGTGATCGAAAATTGGCCATATTCAATCGAGTTGATCCCGACCGACGAATTTAGTGGAGTCAACCCTGACCAAAATTTGACTGGTCAGACCCTGGCCCAAGTGTAGCCATATTTTGCCAAGTCGGTTTTGGCCAAAATTTGGTTGTATTAGGCAAAATCGGCCCTGGCCGAAATTCGGCCGAATCCAGTCAAGTCGATCTCATTGGCCCTATTGGTCCCGACAAAAAATCTACCAAATTCTATGGTGTCAGCCCTATAGGAAAAAGTTTTAGAAAATTCAATTTAAATTTATTTTATGAAAAATGGATTTTGAATTTTAAACTTGATCCAAATATTTGGATCTGGATTTTAAAAAAATCCAATCTACTTTTTCTGAAAAATGGATTTGGATCGAAAATCTAATCTAATTATTTGGATCCAAGATGAATGTGAATTGGATCATTAAAAATCTAATCCATGATCACCCCTAATAGTATGGGACTAGTGGGATTACAAGACCAAGACATCCCTTGAGTACACGGTATGGGGCTAGTGGAATCACACAGTCAGGAAATTCTCTTTGTAGTGCACGACCCAGTCGAGTACATGTTGACTCTGTAAGACAACATGTACTCCGATCATACTAGTTTACCAAATCAGTATAATCACCCCAAATAAGGTAAATCCAAGATTAATCAACTCATCCTAATTAATAGGTAATTAGACCAACTGAACTAAAGCCTAACCAAGTAAAACCCACGAACCCTAGTGTATTTACAATTGGTGTGCAACAAGAAATTAACATAGTGTATTTATAATTTTTCAAGATTAGACTTCAACCACTTCATTTTCTTGCATTCTAAATTATCTCAATCCCATATTCATGTTAAAATCAACTCACGAGAATACTCAAATTTTATTCCTAGAGCCTTTAAGCCTACGATTTCTCATCAAGTTTCAATCTTTTGAATTTTCAACAAATGAAATCATGCATTAGTTTCAAAAGTCTAAGATTACTAATAAACCAAGTTCTATTCGTAGATACAAACATCCATTAGATATTCAATTTCAAATCTATATTCTAATAATATTTCTCAACACCTCAAAAATCATAAATTAAGCACGGGAAAAATTCACGTCAAGCATAAAAAATAGAAAACAAACATTGACTTGAACTGGAAAAGCATATATATATATATATATATATATATATATATATATATATATATATATATATATTAACAACACAATTCTACACAAAAATTCAGTATTTTACATCTAATATCAACAAATAGAAATTGTTCTCCATGGTGGAGAACCTGGATTTTTACAAAATTGAAGAATAGAGAAGAAGTTGAAATCAAGTAGAAGTAATCCATCTCCCAAGGTTCTTGACAACTACTTTATGCTCCAATTGTGCCTCTCATTCGCATCTCTGCTTCCAATTTTGTAGCCCATCATCCTCTCCAACCCAAAAGGGGTAAAATCTCCATAGATGAAGAAAGAGACCCAAGAAGGAGAAGGGAGAGTTTCCCAACACCTCTAAAAGCCTCCAAGAGCCTCTCCCAAGCACACAAGGTGTTTCTATTCGTGAAAAAGGAGGAATACCTAAGAATCTCATAGAAACATGATTAAATAACCATATTCGCGTATTAGGGTTGATATTCTCGCCTTGCAAGGCCTAAAATTGATGCTCTTTGACTTGTAATTCGCTGGGTAAGCCATATTTTCGTCCAACGACTTGAATGTTGCAATTATGGGTTATCATTTTCGGCTAGCGAGTCACCAACTCACCCAACGAGTCACCAACTCGCCCAACGAGTCAACTTGGCGCCCGATGGTGGTTTTTTGGCCTTCCGAGGGTGATCCAAGGCAGTATATACTTATAGGTGAGTCATTTCTCCATGTTTGCAGTGTTGAGCGCGATTCTAGTGCCCTCCGATGTGGGTATTTGTCTAAAGATCATTCTTTTTTTTCCAATCATGCTCCTTTGAGTTCCAACTTGTTTTTTCTCCACCATAATTATTTCCTATTGACTTATTTCACACACTTAAAATATAGATTAGAGGTAAACAAGCATAAAACAACTAAAATACAAAACAATGCAAAATCAAGATAGACTTGATGATTAAACAAAATAAAAGTTATGGTGAAGTTAATTTTATCCACAAAACTTAATATTAATAAAAGATAGAAAATAACGTTATTAAACTCCTCCATACTTAAAATCGTGCTTGTCCTCAAGCAAGAGGTATCTTGGCTTAGGAAGACAAGTCAAATAACTAAGATGCAAGTTCACACAACCAATTCAGATAAACTTAATATCAATAAAAGGTAGAAAATAATGTTATCACTTATTTAAGTCAAGTGATTTACATCTCATTAGTGAATGTCAAACTTTAAAAATGCACGATGGTATTTTTGTAATAAGTTGTCAAAATTTAAGTCTAACCCTTATAGGTCAAGCGTAAAATTTGATTTTTACATTTGACACCCTTTGATCAAACGTAAATCTACGTCTAGTAGGTAGGGGTCAAACATAAATTCAGACATAAATTTACATCTGATTAAAGAGGATTGAGCGTCAAAAATCAAAATTTATATCTAACCTAAGGGGGTCAGTCTAGACTAGGCATGCCTGTTCATACAAACTACTAGAGTTACAATTAAAATTTACTTTATAAAATAATTTTTTTTATTTTTATTTTTAATGGAAAAAATAGATGTGTTCTCATGCTTATGTATCCACAATTTTTAATTTAAATAATTAAATTGTAAATAATATAATTCTTTTAAGTATATGTTCATATCATTTTTAGTGAAGAATTAATAAAAAAAGTTAGACATTATATTTGAAAATAATAATTTAATCACAAAATGTATAACTTATTTTATTAAAGAATAAAATTAATAAATTAAAATATACAACTAAATGGGGATAAAAAAAATTTATTCCCTTTATATAATATATAATAGTGAAAATACATGTATTATACATGTTCACTTTTTTGTATGATAACAGAGAATAATTGAATTATTATTATTATAATTATAAAATAAATTAAAATAATTTTTATAATTTATTATAGATAATTTTTAGTTATTTTGTAAGTAATTTTTTTATTATAAAAAATTATTTTAATTTAGGACATGATTAAAATAAAAAAAATCAATTAAAAAAATAATTAAATTTTTAAAAAATCACTTAAAACCAATACTTAATGTAAAATTAAAAAATTAATAAACAAAATACACTCAAATAAGAAATATATTTATGTATCGTATAGAATAATATATAATGATATAGGTGTAGATAATTGTTCTCGTTGCCGTCATTAGGCATGTCGTTTTAAACAATGAGAGGTAAATTTGAGAAGTGCGTGATCAAGATACTTTCTCGTTCCTTCTCTCTTTATTGTTACATTAGAAAGCAGAGAAAGAAAAGAAACTAAAAATAAAGTAAAATATCACCGATGAATTTTTGTATTTAAAATAAAATGAACGGAGAAAAATAAAATTTAAAAATGAATTTATTTGTAATTTTTTTAAGAAATTTATATTTTTAAATTTGAATCTGTTTCGTATTTAACCACAATACAGTTCAATAAGTACTAATAAATTTTTAATTAATCTGATCTTATTTAACCGTACATAAATATTATTAAAATTTTAATTTAATTGAGTTTTACTCTTGATAAATTCAAATATTTTAAATTAAAATTTTTATCTAATTATTCAAAATTTTAATATTTTTTAATCAAGTTTTCATCATTTAATTTTTTGTATTAATATTATTGTTATATCATTTTATGGTCTTACTTATATATATATATATATATATATATATATATATATATATATATATATATATATTTTAAGGTGTGAGATTACTTTATTAATATAAAATTATATTATAATTAATCTAAAATCTTCGTATTTTTCTTATAAGTTATATTTCTCCATTATCAGATAGTTAATTTATATTAACTATAATATAATTTTATATTAATAACATCGACATTTCTCAAATAGGTTAGTACAACGATGAGATAGAATAATCATCGTATTATCCAAATAATACAAAAAATAAACAAAATTTAATTAAAAATATAAAATTTTGAATACTAAATATATAAAAACTTAATTTAAATTACTAAATTTATTAAATTAAAATTTGAATAAACCTAAGCTTCTCTGTTAGATAACTTATATATATATATATATATATATATATATATATATATATATATATATATATAATTTTGTTTTTCATATTGCTATTTCCAATTTTCTTTTTTCATAAAAAAATATTTTTTAAAATTAAAATAACTGTTTTATCATATTTCTATTTCCAAATTTATGTTTTAATAAAAAAATTATATTTTTAAAAATAATTGTTTTGCTAAATTTAATTATTTTATCCATTTAATTTTTATTTTAAATTAATTACTTTTAAACTAAAATAAAATATTTTTAATAAAAGAGTTATCTACAAAATAAATACAAAAGTATTTATAATATAAATTTAAAAATTATTTATATTTATTTTCAAAACTAAAAACAAGTAAACACATTTTAACTTATAGTTTTTCAAAACTCCTAAAATGAATATATCTTGCGAACTATTGGTAAGAAGCATTTAGGTTATAATTCTCAGGATGAGGGTCAAATAATGCTTTTAATTTGGGTTTTTTTAGTAAAATTAAAGAGAGTATTTATTTTAGTCACTAAAGTACATGCTCTTAAATAATTCTTGAACTGATGAAATTATATAACATGATTTCTACAACTTTAGAGATCAGTTGTGATTATTTAAGATTATTCAGAAGAGATTGATATGATTTTTTTCAGGATAGAGATGATTCAAGAACTAAAATGATAGTTTATTCAATTTAAAACCAAAATCTTAGGATAAACTATTATTTAATCTTAAACGTTTAAACATTGTTATAATAGTCTCTCAAAACAAGAAATTCAAAATATATTTATTTATGCATGGTTAATTTAATCTCTAAACTTTATTATTTATAAATACTCTAGTCTTAAAAAAATGTTACTAATCACAATTTAGACTGTAGTAAACTTTAAGATTTTTTTGACAAAATTATAGATTGATTAAACTGAGATCACACTACACAGTTTTGTTTAAGAAAAGACATAGATTACAATGTTCAGAAGCATATCAAGTTAACATTTTGCTTAATTTTAAAATTAATAAAATTAATTATTTTGTCTATAAATTAATTAGCGAAGACAGTTTTAAACTCACTAAAAATTATTACATTAGTCATAAACCCCAAAATAAAACCCACGTCAATAGTTTTTTCAGTCAGAATGAACGAAGTTTCAATCACAGGTTTCTTCTCAAAATCTAATCTAAAGTATCCGCGTAGCGTGTGAAGTTTCAACAGAGTTTTATTTTTCTTCCCTCTAACTGGGTCACCGGTTCCGAATGAGAAGGAAAATTTTCAAAATCTTCAAGATTGAGGGCAGAAAAAGAAAGGAACCTTCGTTTCGAAGTTGATTCAAAGCTTCAAATAGCTATATTGATCATTTTGTTGTGCGTTTGACGTTGAAATTGAGCAACTATCATGGAGACACAGCAAGAGTTGGAGTGGGCTGAAGCACAGAAAATCGTGCTAAGCGAAAACCTCGTTGCTACGGCTAAACAACAGCTTCTGTTTCTTGCAGAGGTTGATAGAAATCGTGGTCTTTATGATGATGGCCCACTTTTGCGCATAGCTGTTTACAGGTATTTTTACTTCCTGAAACTTTAAGAATCCGTAGATTTAGTATCTAAAATTTTCGTTTAGTTTAATTCTTAAAACTACTACCATACAATTATATTGGTGTTTTTACTGTTAATTGACACGAACCGAGATCGATGGAAACATCTGATAAACATATATTAATCTTGGTTGTCAGTTTGAGATAATATATATATATATATATATATATATATATATATATATATATATATAAAGAAAATGTTAATTGAAAATAGTTTTAAAGTTTTATTAGAAGGTCCTATAGTTTACAAAAAAGTATATTTTCATTCACTCATGGATTCTATTGTCTGGTAAACCTGTTGACTTTTGTATAATTATTTTAAAATTTGTCATTATAGTAGTTTTTAATTAATTGACAGACTAAAATATTTATAGTTATTATGCTATAGATTACACTCTTGTTTTAATTCTAAAATTATAAAACTGAAGATTTAAATAATTGATGTTTTATCATTTTAATGGTTTAATATTTCTGTATCTTTATACCTAAGTTCATTATTACTCAGTAATGTAAGGAACTGTTTGATGTATTTATTACTCGTGCTTTTACTAAGTTTTCCATGGGCATGTAACCAAAATCCTATGATTTATGTCAGTGCCTGCAATCTGCATGTTTCGTGTGTTGTATTTCATTCACCTTTTATTTCAATAGATTGTGTTTTAACCGTTAGTGTTTGTGCGTGTCTTTAGGTATAAATATTGTTGGCTTCCTTTACTGGCCAAACATACCGAGTCACCTGTGACAGAAAACCCTTTGGTTGTGCCTCTTGATTGTGAATGGATTTGGCACTGTCATAGGCTTAATCCGGTAAGCTTGAGTACTGTAGCCAAAATCACATATAAGTTTTCTTTTTATTTGTGGATTTGTTTTCTGAAAGAATTGTTGTATTGGTGGAATCACCCTTTTTCAACATTTGTGTCAGGTGCGTTACAAAACTGACTGCATGGAACTTTATGGGAGAATATTAGGCAATTCGAATGTGCTATCTTCAACTCAGGGAACCAGCAGAGAGGAAAGTGAGAAAGTCTGGGATTCAATGTATCCAAGTGAGCCATATGAACTTGTTGGTCTAAACAATCACTCATTACAAGGTTTTACTGAAAATTTCTTGGAAGCCAAACAAAGTACCACGAAATATGATCTGATTTCAGCAGTTAAAAGACAGACAACTTTCTTCTATCAGGTAATTAAGAAATTTAGATTGGAGTGGCATGCCTTGTTAATACCTACCAAACCTTCAAATTGTAGTATAGGCAATAAGCCAGTGTCAGATGCTATTTTAACTGGTTGATCATACATTTCATTGGTAAAGTGATTACTAAGTATATGTAATAGAGTACATTAGTTTTGGACTAACACTTCAATGAAAGTAAGGGTGATTTGCATTCAGGTAAATTATGTACTGAAAATACTCAATGAATAAAATGTCTAAAGGCAATACCAGCTTATGCTTATCCATTGGTCTCCAACTTCAATGACAGGTTTCTAGGCCTTATTGGAAAGTGGATACTTTTCTTGAAGGAGCTGTGGCCAGATACAAGGGGTTTCTGCATTTGATAAAGAGGAGTAGAGAGAGACACATAAACCGCTTCAGTGTTCCAACTTATGACATTGACCTCATATGGCACTCTCACCAATTGCATCCCGTGTCTTACTGTAACGATCTAGTGGCAATTGTGGGCAAAGTATTAGAACATGATGACACAGATTCTGATAGGACCAAGGGCCAAAAGCTGGATGTCGGCTTTTCTGAAACCACCAAACAGTGGGAAGAGACATTTGGTTCAAGATACTGGAAAGCAGGAGCAATGTACAGGGGTAACCCCCCATCTCCTCTTACTGTTGATAAGTATAAAATGGTTGGTACTCACCACAACTGTTCAGCTCCATCCAATGACACGAACCAAAGTCTGATTCAGCAGCTTCCACAGAAACTGCTTGTGCAGGTAGCCTCCAATGTTTATTCTTCTATATTCTTTGTTACGTGAGAAGACGCTAGCAATTGGGAAATGGATCCTACTTAGTTACTTTATCACTGCATGAGATCCTAGACTTTCAATAATTTTATTAACATAATAATATTTTTTTTATTGAAAGTAGATGTTTAGAATAATTTTAGAATAATAAATGGTGAGATAAAAAACTTGACCATCTCAAGTTTTTTTTTTTTTTCACTGGAGAGGATCCCTTCCATTAACAAGTGTAACTTGTGATGTTTTTTGGGCATCAACTGTTGCAACATTTTTGGTTCATGGTTCTTATTCAGGTGATGCTTGAGATTGTTGACGTGAGAAACTTACCATCCGGGCACAAAGGCAAGCTACTTGTGTCGTTCAACAAGAAACAGGAAGATCTGCTTTTCAATACCAAGAAGCAATTAAGCATTTCCTCAAAGTCACAAGGGAAACAAGTTGCTGTTTTCCAATGTGAGAGTAATGGAGAGTTACTCCTTGAACTCATTTCTCGCCCAAGTTTTAACTTTAGAGGCCTAAAGCTAGACAAAGTATTGGGAAAAACTTCAATCAATTTGGAGGATTTGCAAAATGTAGCATCTAAACTGCCAATAGAAAAATGGTTAGATTTGACATGTGCAGTCAATTGGTCAAAGCCTATTAGCATTCGCATAGGTTTGTCTTTAACTCCTCCAGTTACAGCACCGCATAATCTGCACTTTGTTTCTATGCTTCCAATAAAAAAAAGTTACTTGTCCTTCCTACTTCCGAGAAGGTCCCAGAATATTGGATGTTGGACAAATATTAATGTTGTCAATGAAGCACGCAATAAGATAATCAACATCCAGACAGGGTAAGTCAAACTACTTCTGGAATTTAGAATGTCATGAGCTGATTTGTTTAGTAGTTAACAATGTTGAACCAATTAAAACTGGGCTTTTCTCGCACTATACTAAAAAGTGTCAAACACTAGTTTTGATGCTTTCTGTTGCTGTTTTCTCGTAAAAATCATAATTAACAAATATAGGTTTTTCTTGCCATTTTCTCATGTTCTTTTTGCCTATAGGAACTTGTCAACTGAGAACACAAAGAGTAGTATCAATAAAAAAGTGATTGGCCGGACTGCATCTGGTAACACCCATATTCTTGCCGAGTTAAAAGGAACAGTGTGGTCTATGATGAACTCTAACTGGATGTTACAGATAAAGAAGACCGGTGATGAAGATAAACGTTTATTTGAGCTCTTTGAGCTCACAGGCACTCGGAATGTAACCTTATTTTTCTCTATATATTCTTTAATCTATTACCGAATGTTGAGTTTATCTCACTCAGTTCCTTTGGTGCTTGAGCTAGAGATGCATTCTTCTAAGGTTCAATGTTGTTAATCTTAACACTCAATTTTTCGCAGGTGGTTATTTTTCCAGGGAGAAAATTGGAGTATGAAACTAGAAACTACGGAAATGGAGAAGAAAGATGCTTGATGACAGCAGTGAAATTCTCTCGAAAATATCCTTATGGAAAAGCAGTGGCTTTGATGGATTTAGAATACGGATTTCTGGAGGTATTTTAGCGAAAAACCTCCACTTCTTGATTAATCTCAATTGCTCCTAAACATCACTAGTTTGTGTCAGTTTTAAAATTTATTTGTTTGGCGAACAGATAAAAGAAGAGTGGCTGGTATTGCCTGCGATATTGTCTGCATTTATTCTCTCTAATTTTCCAGAATTCAGTAATCAGAGTGAAGAAGAAAATGGGCTCATGCACAAAAGGTAAGATTAAAATCACCTCTTTCTATTCGGTGACAAAAATTATTGAATAAACGGGGAAGAAATCCACGTAATAGAAACAGGTGATTTGAATCAAAAAGCTGCAGAAAAATGCAGATGGTAAATGTTATGTCACTTTCCTCTAGAAAAATCCCCAGTATAGGCCACTTGTCCATAAAAGTTTCTGCTATTTCATGCAACTCACTTGTCGGCACAGCACAATTATACAATAAAATATTTCTGGGAAGTTTAGACCTGTATATGTACGGTCAGAACAACTTTTTAAGGGATTGACACCTTGCTGTAATCAGTTTTAGCTTCACAAAAACCATCTGTAATGTACTTTTTCATTTGACCAACTCACCTAGATTATAATATACCTAGATCACTCACCCAATTATGTACCCAAAGAACTAAAGTGTCACCAGAATTTTAAATTAATGTTCTTTTTTTTGGAAGGGGCAACCGGCTGGACAGCACAAACATATTCTCATTCTAAACTAATATTTTGTCAGATGTTTTATATTCTCTATCTCTTTCTTTCGTATCCTTTCAATTAAAGTAATAACAATACTTCGGAAAACAAGGACAGGAACGAAATAATTCCTAGGCAAGTATTTTGTTTATATGGGTTTCGAACCATCAATACATAAGTTCTCCAAAGTTTAAATGCCTTTTTATTTTGTGTGTTGACTATTTCAAGGGTATGTTTGGTAAAAAATTGAAATGAATAAAGAAATAGGTGAAAATATTCAGGAAATAATATTTTGATTTCCACAATTTGACTCTGATTTTGAATTTTCTAATTTATTTTATCATGGAATATTGATTAATGTACTATTATCTTTTTCTTTAAAAAAACTAATACCCAGTACTAAATCACATCTGGTAGTATAAAATGGACAATAATTTAAAAATTGTTATGAAATAAAGCGAATAACAGAGAGAAGAAAGAATAGTAGATAAGAGAGAAGAGAAAGAAACAATAGAAAACAACTCATCTGTGTATTATTATTGATAGGAAGAGTCCTATTTATAGATACAATATGTAATCCATAAAGGAAACAAATCAACTTAGTTAATACAAATATTTACCATAAAGAGTAATGAATCATATCA
>Ga0209589_1006164_pt1 | contig 19983 bp, 9 predicted proteins | sample CowpeawhiteBW_FD_187525 | JGI IMG/M metagenome (GOLD analysis project Ga0209589, IMG submission 187525) | Root nodule microbial communities of legume samples collected from California USA - Cow pea white BW (SPAdes) (version 2) | ecosystem: Host-associated > Plants > Roots > Nodule | place: USA... | reverse complement strand
ATATATATATATATATATATATATATATATATATATATATATATATATATATATATATATATATATATATATAAAGAAAGAAAAAAGCTCATATGTGATATGATAAGAAGTTTTCTTCAAAACTTAAGAAAATCAAGTGCATAAATTAACTTTGTCTTCGAAAGGAAAAGGTTTCCCAAAATAAATCATCCCAATTTTTTAGTAAAGTAATTAATTATTTTGTAAAGGTCTCATGGTTTTGATAGCAATCAATTTCTATCTCAAATGAGTTTGAAATTGATTTTCTAGAAAGAGAAATCCAACAAAATGTATTAGATCATGATATAATTATTAAATTATATAAATAATCATAAGTGTTAAAATTCAATCACTCTCATAACATAGATAGTCATGTACTAGGAAAAGACGTAGAATATATATATATATATATATATATATATAACAGTTAATAGAAACCTCACTATAAATTAACAGTTACAATTTAAGAATATTCTTTAAAAAGTTTAAGTTTTTCCAAACACGTGTCTGGAACGTAATTGTAGTGATTCCAACCTTTCTTGTTCATTATGAAATGTCTTTTTCAAGGAAGATGTAAAATTTTGTTGGAAGTTCTAGGGAACACAGGTTGATACGTGGTCAATAAGTCAACTGTTATTTTGGACCATTAGATACCATAAATAAATGATGTATGGCTAGGATTACTTATGTAAAACTGGTCGAATAATTGGTGGGTGGTTTTTAAAATTTATATTTCTACATATTTTAAATTTTAGAATTCCTATTGGAAAGAAAGAAATAACTTTAACCCTTTCTATACTATACAGAGAATTTCCTGTGCATATTTTATTTTCAATTTTTTTAAATACATTTTTCAAATTAAAATAAATATTTTACCAACCTTTTTCTTTAAGTGATTTTGTTTTTAATTTTTTAATTTTTTATTTGACCGTTTAACTATTTATAATGAAAACCTATCTAAAATAAATATTGCTATTATTTAATTTTACTTTTAATAATAATAATAATTATTATTATTATTTTATTATTTTTTGTTACCATAAAAAAGAGTAAACACCTCAAGGAAGATAGTTCTTAAAGCCTTATTCAACAATTCATCATTTGTTATATTACAGAATACACGAAAATGTCTTTATACAAGCTTCATAAAATACACTAAATAATTATAATAAATTAGAAAAATAAAACATACTTTTTAAATGGAGGGAAAACCCACAAATAAAATAGAAAAATAAGGTGACTTGGTATGTAAAAGATTTAATAAAAATCGTCCAGAGAGGTTGAAATTATTGAATATCAATTTGTTGATAAACATCAAGTTTGAGATGTTAAAGACTAAGATAACAATGATTATTTATAAAATTGACAAAGTTTAAAAGTAACTACAACTATAAAGTATAATTCAATTATATAAAAGTGTCTCATAATTGATTTCATATTCTTATTTATATGTTCCTATCCTTTTAAGTTGATGCAAATATTCCAAGTATTTTTTGAATTAATTAATAGTCATTTCCTCCTGATTCTTTATGAAGTAAAATTGTTCATAATCCCTTTAGGTAGTTTGAGAAACTTAATTAATAGAATTGTTAAGGACAACAACAATAATAATTTCAAATGTAAATTAATTAAGCACATCCAATTTTCCAATTGTGACACAACTTAATTTGTTATATCTGTAATCACAAATAATTCCCAATTTTTCAAGTGTGAAAGTTATTCAAATATAAAAGACCAAGTACACCAAAATAATTATAATAACTTTAAACAAAAAATATTCAAAATATATAATTCAAATTTACATCAATCCTTTAATAAGACAACGTTCACTTCTAAAAATAACACAGTCAAATTGTTTTAGAAAATATTTATAAATTTTGTTATGAATAATAATTTATAAGAAATTATTATTATTTTTTTCTACAAGATATTTTGCCAAAACATTTTTCACATAAAATTTTATAGAAAATATTTGTGAATTTTATAATTTTGTAAAAAATAAATATTTATGAAGGAATTATATATCAATCGGGCGAAACTTGGATAAACAATTTAGGAGTGTCAAATTAAATTTTTTATATATAAATTATTTTTTCTAATTAAAAAAAATATTTTCATTTTGTTTACTCAAAACAAACACACATTATAGTAGAATCCAAAATATATCACAAAATAACCATAAAAAAAACTATCATTAAATGTCAAATATTAAATAACATGAAACAAACTGAAATAGTTAAAGTAACATAAGTCAAACAAACTCAAATGTCAAAAAATAAGTTGTAGACTTGTTTTCTTATAAATCCAAAATAACATGCTAACATAGACCAAACTACTTGTATTATGTAGTATCCACTTGCATACCAAAAAATTGTGCAATGCAAGTCAAGCAAAAAATCATCTAAAAGTCAATATTTTTTTATAGTAAGTCATATATATATATATATATATATATATATATATATATATATATAGGTAAATAATTTTAAAATATATAAAAAATTAAATAAAAATTTTTTGGAGGAGCCTTGGCTCCCATATGTCACATAGATGATTCGTTCTTGTTGTCAATTAAAATTCTTAGAAAAAAAAAATTCGTACATAATTTTATAACAAATTTACAAGAAATTCGCATAAAATATGAAAATTTCTAGTAGTGGTTTAACAATGCATAATGTAAAAGAAAAAACACAATATTAATAAAACAATTGGCTACATAAAAGTAATATTTCAAAGCATAACTTATACTCTCACTACAAGAAAATCCTCAATTAAAAATCAATTTTAGAAGTAGTTAGTCACTATATGACCAATTTAGATACCAATTTATAAAATTAAAAATTATTGGTTACTAAAATAGTCTCTATTATAAAAAAAATTATAATTGGTTACTAATTAATTAACGACCGATTTAGAAACTAACTCATTTTAGTAGTCAAAACCTAGGTAGTTAATTTTTAGTGATTAATTTTTTTTTTTGATAGCTAATTTTAAAGACCAATTTAGTGATCAATTATAATTTTTTTATTCATAATAGTGATTATTTTAGTAACTTATAACTTTTAATTTGTAAATTGATATCTAAATTGGTTACTATAATTATTAATAATTATTGGTCACTATTTAGATGTTTTCTTATAGTATATAAAAACATTTATTTACAAGAAACAACAACAAAAAACCAACAATGTTATCCAAAAATAAATACAATGCATGATAAAAATAAACGAAACAATATAACTATGTATGCTATTTAACTAAATTGAAAATTCATGTATAGACAATTGAAGCACACATCATCATGCTCAAGTGACAATGTTATAGGTTAAAGGAGGGAGGATCAATAAACTCTCTTGTATTTTAGATGGTGAGAGTTGATTAAGCTCTTGTTGCTCACTAAAATGACGTGAAGTTAATGCATGTTTCTGTTCAATTAACGAATGTATGACTGTGTAATTTTGTTTGATTTTATAATATTTCAGATTCTTAAGCTTGCTTTTGAGTATTACATGAAAAAATATTGAATGAATGTATGCCATGTTGAGTTGAATGATTTTAAGTCACATACAGAATAAAATGGTTATATATTTCAATTATTCCTTGTCATTAATTTTATAAATAAATAAGAGAGTTTTCGGACAGAAGGAAGGTGTATTATTCTATATTGATTTAATTTTTCTTTACATAAATCAGATTTATTTAAGAATCATATTTAAGATACTTTTTAGTTAATTGATGATATAAAAATTTATTGCATGTATCAACGTTAATAACTTTCCTTCTTTTAGCATAAAAGAGTCGTAATTAACATTATCAGAATCTTAATTTACACTAATACGTAATAAGTATGAAAAGAATCTTAATCAACACTCATTATACAAAAGATCTTTGAAAAGTCGGATTCGAATGGAATCTAATAGATCCGATTAGTATCTCTCGAATTTCCCACCACAGCCGACCCGTTACTTTTGAGATTTTATCAAAAGAAAAAGCAGAATCACAGTGATTTATTCATCATCCAATGAAAGCAAAACAATAATGGATCATTAATTCATATTAAAATGTGCAATAATTGGGATTAGGACCAAAGAGCTAGAATCATTATGTACCAAGATTCCAGTTCACTATATATCTATGAAGTGTTTCTCACAATTCAAAGTTCTCATCATTGTACTAGATATTTTTTTTCATTGGTATGTGACAAAGAACCATTTGCATTCACACAATCACCCACTCTCTACCTTTTTTCTTTCTTGTTTTCAGATCCGTACAGTTCTTGGTGAGTACTTCCAATAATGCAGATCAGCAGAGGTGGAATATTCTCACCCATCAATAGTTTTTTGAGATTGTGAAACCATTTTCCGGGAAAATTTGGCCTGCTTAGTGCTTCAAAAGTTTCAAACATTTCTCTATCAGGTGGCCCACTGTTGCTTTTTGTGTGTGGCTGGAAGCAACTGGTGGATTTGTATTCACTGTTTGACCTTTTATTTAATGGCTGATTAGCTACCACAAAGGCTGTTATCTTTTGACTTTTCCCTTTGTGACTTCCTCTTCTTTCTCATCCATGGATTCCAAGGTAGCTGGATCCTTTCTCAGTTCTAAGCCATTCAATGTGAATTTCCATGCTTGACTTTCTGAAGATTCTTCGTCTTTTACATCTTTTATTCCATTTGGGTGCTTCATGCTTAACTAAAAACTGAATTTTTACTCGTTTATATACTTGTCTTTTGGCTAGTTACCCATTTCTTCATATCAGTGAAGAGGATCAGCTGACTTGTTAAGGTTTCAATCACTTATCATGGATGCCCTCATAATCAGTCTCTATTTTCATTTTTTTGTTTTTTGAAAAAATCCTATTTGAAACACTGTCATCTGTCAACAATAAATGTAGACAAGACACTCTTTTTAAGGATTCAAACCTTGTTCACCAAATTGTTGGAACTTGTCCTTCTGCTAGATTTACCCCCTGCCAGATCTAACACCTGATGTCTGTGTTTATGTGCACAGTGTAGTTAATGCTTCTCTTTTTCACACCTATTCAAATTGAGTTTTTCATTATCTGAAGTAACTTTTAAGCCGTTTATATGCAGTTCTGCACAGTTTATCCTTTGCTTTTGTTGACCCTGATTTTCAAACAGTTTCAAGAGCTTCACTTCCTCCTTTATCTTATTGCATGAATATCTAACCCCTTTTGTGTGGATGAACATGAACTCATTGCTTAGTAATAAATAGCTCAGGATCTTGTAGTTTTCTGAAGAGTGACTAATTCATGGTGATTTCAGGAGTTCTCTGGGCTTTGCTCCTTGCTTCCCTCATTATCTGAGAGCAGTTTGTGCAGTACTGGGTTGAAAATGTATTTGGTAGAGAGCAAAGGAGGAGCCATAGCATGCATGTTCTTAGCTCTTTTCTTCTTGGGAACATGGCCTGCACTTTTGACCATGTTAGAGAGGCGTGGTCGTCTTCCTCAGCATACCTATCTTGATTACTCAATCACCAATTTCTTTGCTGCTTTACTCATTGCCTTTACATTTGGTGAGATAGGCAAGGGAAAACCTGATGAGCCAAATTTCTTAGCTCAACTTGCTCAGGTATAGTAGCTATTTTCATTGTATTTTTGCTGTTGTTATCATCATAGAGTAAACAGTAGAATGCATTTTGGTCTTAGACCTATACAACTATAATTTGATTCAGGAGTAGTACCTATCTCTAATTAGAACTGAAGTTTATTCTGTCAGTAGTAAGAGATAATATTTAATTGAGTTTTGTATACTCTAAAATAAAGGGAAATTGACTGATGGGATATACACAGATTTGTCTTAAAAGCTTAATGATGGATGGTATTGAATCCATCACTTAAATTCAATATTCATCTGTGTAGTTTTTTTAATGTGCAATTTTTATTTTTACAAAAATTTAATTATATATTTGGTTTCTCAATTTTCGAGTATTAAACAATTCTAGTCCACTGCTGATATGTTTTTCAATTTCAACCGGAAAATGATGATCAATAATTATAATAGCAAACTCCTTCCTTCACTGCTTGTACCAGTTTTCCACAATCCTTCTTTATAATCTGGATAATATATACACTAATCCTTTTCAAAGTGAAGAGAGCATGTACATGCAGAATTTTAACTATAGAGAACATGAGGAATGGTCACTAAAATCTAGAGATGGTTGGAGTATTTTACTTAATAGTCGAATATATAGAAGAAAAATTGTTAGGTGACAATGAACTGTCACGATTTCTGATAATATTTACATCACATATAACCAAATGTAATGAATTTTTTCTTGTCAGATGCAAAATTTAAAGATTGCCCACCTAAACATTACTTCTGAATCTTCTAATAATTTCTTCATTTAAATTTAAACTCTAGTAACATCTACCACATCTAATTTTACCAATCTGTAGTTAAAAGCATGTTTTGCTTTGAACGTCATATGCAGTTGTGTTTTCTCTTTTTTCTTTGGCTTACCATAAAGTTATTACTTGCAGGATAATTGGCCCTCAGTTCTTTTTGCAATGGGGGGTGGTGTGGTCCTTAGCCTAGGCAATCTATCCTCACAATATGCATTTGCCTTTGTTGGGCTATCAGTTACTGAAGTGATCACAGCAAGCATAACTGTTGTTATAGGTAATTCAATCACTCAACCACTCCAAGATAATTCATTAACTATAACAACAAAGAAATGGGTTGGTTATACAAATTACATTGTAAGTTTACATATATAATTGAATGTTCAAGAAAAAATACACTCAATGATGTGTGCATAGGCTATCTACTAATAAGTTCTGACTTCTGTGATGATTCTGAGTTTGTTCCATTACTGAACAGCACTATCTTTGTTCCAATTGTAACAGGCACAACCTTGAATTACTTTTTGGATGACAAAATCAACAAAGCTGAGATCCTTTTCCCAGGAGTTGGTTGCTTTTTGATTGCAGTTTTTCTAGGTTCTGCCGTTCATTCATCCAATGCTTCTGATAATAAAGCAAAGCTCAGCAATTACACAAGTGATTATAAAGAAGTAGCCATGTATGTGCTGTTTGCTTTTAATAATATAGTTTATATTGAGAGATGAATAGTAGTTAAATTTATGGTTAATGCTCCTTACTTATTCTCTATTATTGTTATTCTGTCAACTTTCTTTATTAGTGTGTTGCTAATTCTATCTGCAACCTTTTGTTTTGTGCCAGCAGCTCTTCAAAGGAAAGTGATTTAGGTAAGAAGCTCTCATATGGTTCAATGTGTGAAGGGAATTGCTGTCTGAAAACATGTCAACTTATTCTACCTTTTCAACATATATTATTGCAGTTAAATCAAAAGACCTCGAGAGGGGAAGTAGTTCTGCAGACAATGTTGAAGCAGGAACTGCAGTTTTCCTTTTAGAGCTTGAGGAAAGAAGAGCAATTAAGGCATGTAACAATACTTTTTGATATGTTTAATGTCTTAGTCATGCATTCTACTAATCAACCTTGTATGGCACATAATACACTTGCCACAAACCAACTCCTTGGTCTAATATCTCACTTAAATTCTACTTCAGGTATTTGGGAAAAGCACTTTGATTGGATTGGCTCTAACTTTCTCTGCTGGACTTTGCTTCTCGATGTTCTCACCAGCATTCAACTTGGCAACAAATGATCAGTGGCATACCTTGCCAAACGGGATTCCCCATTTGACAGTTTACACTGCCTTCTTCTATTTTTCAATCTCTTGTTTTGTTATTGCCATAATTCTAAACATCACCTTCCTCTACCACCCTGTCCTAAACCTACCCAAGTCATCATTGAAGGCTTATTTGGCAGACTCTGATGGCAGAATCTGGGCCTTATTGGCTGGTCTCCTTTGTGGTTTTGGGAATGGCCTTCAATTTATGGGAGGTCAAGCTGCAGGATATGCAGCAGCAGATGCTGTGCAGGTTAGTCCCATTACTTCTTTGAAAAAAAAAAAAAAGGAATTTGATTGAAATGCTGTGACACTGTAAAAGTTGTTCACATTGTCATTGAATCATATAACTGTTGTGCATGATAAAATCTTTATACTTGCAGTACATCAGCTTTAAACTCTTAAAAAGTATTCCTAGAACTTTGTTAATCATAAGTATAACAATTAAAAATGAAAGTAAAAACCAGCCAAGAACCACCAAATTTAATAAACTATTGAATCATTTCACCATTTTGAACAATGTGTATTGATCAAACAGGCACTTCCTCTTGTAAGCACTTTTTGGGGTGTTCTTCTCTTTGGGGAGTACAGAAGATCATCAAGAAAAACATATATGCTGCTAGGGAGCATGCTGTTTATGTTTATTGTGGCTGTTGGTGTGCTGATGGCATCATCAGGACACAGAAGCAGTTCTCACACTGCCAAGGAATAATTGGGCACAACACAAGTTGGTGAAAGAGTGCCCACTGCAAAGAGAAAACCATTCTCTTTGTTCATTAGTGTGGAAAAGAGAAGGGCAAAAGGGTGTGGAAGAAGAAATAAAGCAGGAACATAGTTATAATATTGTTACTGAAATATACTCGTCTTTGTTATTGCAGAGTTTTTGTGAATATTTCAACTTTCAAACTGCAATTTGTACCATGAAATATATATCCAATGCTTCTTCTGGTTCTATTTTATTGTTCATTTATTGCCTTATCATATGCTTTCAAAATATCAGTCACTACAATATCAAACATAAAAATGACAAAGTCTCAATTTATCAGACAAAAATGAGCAAATCTTGATAAATAATAAAAAAAAAAACATTATATCTAAAATGAGTTAATAGCACAGCATGTTCTGTACATTCCCATTGTCCATAGTTGTATAAAGTATATATAATCAATTTTGTTCATACTGGGTTCTGATTCTGGATCTGACAAGACATGTTGTGAAATCCTGAAGACGTCTTTGTCCACAGATCGGTCCATAGAGAGGAAGATTCATATACAAATGTATGAATGAAATTGGGAATATGAAAACATCAAAGGTATGGGAAAACTAAAAGCAAATGTATCTTTTTCATATATAGTAATATAATGACGAAAAAAGAGAAAATAGTCATTTATTTAAGGAGAAATAAATGGTACAATAATGTGTACTGAACTTCTTTCGAGACATGGTTGTCTGGTCCTAAATTATGTCTAATAACTCTGTGTTTCATACTAGTTTGTATTGAATTAGAGTGTCTAAAGACGCAAATATTGAACATTTTTTTTGAGTTAGCTATATTGTATATTGTAATTTTTCTACTGGGAGATATATCAATAATGGACTAATCATTTCATTATTCTCAGGCTCAATTTGGTACTAGGTGCACAAAAAATTGGTACTAAAGTTAGTTTCAATTAGTTCTTAAAAGTACTTAAAAGAAGAAGGATGAGTGTGACTTTCAAATTGAGAAATTCAATGAAAAAAAGTGTCAACCCGTGAAGAATTAAGATAAGAGCTTTACTCAAATAACAAGGAGCGTTTGTGTCACTTTTTTGCCACAAAACGCACACAAAGAGGCATACTTCCAAAAAGTAATCATTTTTGTAAATTTTTGAAATTTTCCCATATTGGTAATTTGGGAGTCAAATTGCACCACTTTAGTAAATATTTCGACTACAAATTTAAGGACCTAGTGTTTTTATGTGATTATATAGGTAGGTGTTATTAATTTCTTGTAATAATTAAATGCTACATATGGTTAAGATTTACTTAATTTAGGATATGCATGTATGATATATGTGAGCAAACGGGTTTAGTTTAATAAAATTTGACTATCTTTTTTTGTTTTCCGCTTAATTGGTCTACAAAAGAATATGAAAATGAGAAAAGGGAGGTGGGGTAAGCTTTATTTCTTAGAGGTTTAGAGGTTGCAAATAGGGATGTCAACAGGTGGGTAGGGTACGGGTACCAGCTCCTCCGTACCTTATTGTTAGATAAATATTAGACGAGTACCCGCGGATATTTACAAAAAAGAAAAATTTAATATTTAACAAATATTAACTATAAATTCAAATAGAAATACAATGCATAACATTTATAAATTTCAATCATTTAAATAGTGTTGAATGTGACAGTTTACAAATAAATTGAGATTTTTTAAAACCAATTGATAAAAAATAATCTATTCAAAATCAATGTGTTAATATTTTAATTTTTTTAATTTAAATGAGAGTATAACGGGTATGGATATCCACGAGTATGGATACTATGATATCTGTACCCGTCCCGTTAATATACGGGTATAAATAATACTCGTACCTGTTACCGCGGGTATCCATTTTTAATATTAATTTATTACCCATTGCAGGTTTTATCCGCGAATACCCACTGATACAAATTTTTTTGACATCCCTAGTTGCAAACAATAAAAAAAAGGTGGAAAATTTCTTCTTTAACATAATATAATTAGCAATTATTTTCTTGTTCTCATTTATCATTCATGTCTTTTGTACCATCCAGGGAATGATTGACCTCAATAGACTCATTTTTTATTCCAACCCGATAAATATTTGTCATAAAACAATGAGTTTCATTAAAGATATGTCATGGACCAAGAAAACTTGCTAGGATTTGGACCGAGCAAGAGGTCAAGCCAACGTTTGGGCCAAGCAGAAAGAAAGGGTCGACCTCAACATAATTACTTTAGAGAGTGACTCGGTGAAGACTTATCATAATGTGTACCGTCTCAACCTAATTTCCAGTAAGATTCAAGATTCTAGTCCTTCCCATAAAGCAGGTAGGTCACAGGACGAGCTACCCAAAAAGTAGCTAGGTTATAGGACGAGATGCCCAGAAAGCAGCTACGTCATAGGACGAGCTGTCTCACAAGGATAAGTTGATCTCATAAGCTTAGTCCTTCCTAGACAGTAGTTAGGTCATAGGATGAGCTGCCCAGAAAGCAACTAGTTCATAGGATATACCTCGATCAGGAGCCAAGGCCCCGCAATGGATCATAGAGGAAGTTATTGAACGACCATAGCAAAGTTTGGACTAGGCCCAGAATGTATCTACAAAGCCCATGCCCTGATGAAAATATCAACACGCTACAAAGCAACGAGAAGGTCAATCGAAATCCTAGCCATGCGGATAGGAGTAGGATTGTGGGTTGTTGTTAACTTATGAAGTTCTGCTTGTTAAGGGAAAAAATATCTTTTGTACACTTTATTTCTCTATAAATGCAAACCACACTCCCATGACCAAGAGGGATAAATTTTACTAACCTAAGTAATTCTGACGAACATTGAACTTTCTATTATTCGTCCTGGTAGAGGAGAACTCTTATATTCTTTGCCATAACATCTTTCTTCCTTCTTTTCTTTAATGTTTCCATCCTCAATTATTCTTCTTTTTTTATAAGATTCTTCCAAAAATAGTTAAAGGAAGTATAGAACACTCTAACATGAAGCTTGGTCATAGGTAAGTTTTTTTCTTCCCCTTTTCTTTTCATGGTTTTCATGAAAGGATTTTTAGTTGTGGAAAAACTTAAGTTGATTCTTGAAGTGTTAAATACTAGGTTTTATCTATTTGAGGTGATAAAAAAAACTCTTTAATTCAAAAAGTACATTATTCTTTTATCCAAATTAGAGTTATGCCTTAGAGCTAATTGCAATTGTGTTTTCCTTGAACATATGGAAACACCATCTTTATGGTACAAAGTTTGATGTATCCAACTTTCATGAAACTTTAAACTATCTATTTTATTAGAAGGAGTTGAATATAAGACAAAGAAAATTGATGAAACTCTTGAGGAGTTATGATTTTAGTTAATGATTTTCGAGAAAATTAAATGTAATATGAAAGAGTGAAATTTTAACCAAAAAATATATATATAAATAATAAAATATAGTAGATGAACTAAAACCCCCTACTATTTTTATCATTTTAGACGATCTACCAAAAAATCTTAAATTATGTTAATTTGTGGAGATTTTTTATAACCTCCTCTGTTTTGTTTTTTATAGTGAGAGATACTTTAAGTTGAATGCTAGTTCATATGTTACTCTGATATTTGCAAAAATTTGACTTGGTTGAGCAATTCAAAGACCTAAACTTATACTTAGAGTTGATTTCGAGTCACATTTATTATGACATGCTTGATATCTTAATGATTTCCTTAGAATTACAAAAATGTAATTAATGGATCATAGTCCAAAATGGACCATGGATTTTTTATATATCAATCACGCGTTTTGAAGTTTTTGTTGTTCTTAGATTATTCATAGTCCAAAATCATACTTTTACTTTATTTATTTTTTTATTATTTATATATATCGACTTTTTTTTTTTATTTTATTTTAATTATTGATAGAGCATGAGGATAGAGTTTCATCCTTGCAAACGACCCCAACTAACCATTCCTTGAACGACAGAACAACTCGTACAAAACGAAACTTTTTGTAAGGGTTCAAAAATAAAAAAATAATTATTGTAATATCTTTTGTCATCTCACACTACTAGTATGAAAACCTTTTCTTCTTTAATCAGTCACATCGTCTAAATTATTTTTGAATTGACAAATAAACAAACTATATTTAACCTTTCAATTTATACAGGACAATATATAAATAAAAGTTCAACCATAGAAATATTTGAAAGCATCTTAAAAACAAAATCAAATTACAATCAAACCCTTTGTTTACTATTCATTTAATGTTGAAACATGAACAACCTAACCTATATCTAACATATCTAGATAAACTATATAACTATATATCTAACAATTCATGATTTTAATAATAATAATAAATAATAGTAAATTCTAGTTGATTTAATCAAAACTATTTAATGTATATCTAGAAATTCAAGAAAAGTTAGATGATATTACATTTGGATAATATTATGTGAAGATTAAATAATGTTATAAGAAGCTTTAGATATTACACGTGTTGCACAAGAGTGAGAATGAATAAATGCATTATAAGTGCAACAAGATGCACCACAATCTTAAATGAAAACTAGATAAGATGGAGTCTTGAAATCACTTTGGTATTATAAGTTTGATTAAGTACATAGTTTTAACCTTTGATATGGAATTAGAATTTATTTTTATTTTAAATGGTATATTTTAATTTTTAAATTTTAAAAATAAATAAATATAATTTTTTTAATCTAATTATATTAATGTTTTTTACATGTCAAACGCACTCTGTAATAAATATTGATGTAAAAACGTATCAAACTGTGTATACAACTCAAATACTAGCATGATATATTGTTTAACATATATATTCTTTTAATATAATTGGACTAAAAGTTCTATATCCATTCATTTTTAAAGTTTAAGAACAAAAATATATCAAAGTTTCGTTTTTGCTTCATTTTAATTTCACATTAAAGTTCAGAAATTATTAATATATTAACCCTATAAGTTTTAAGTATTATGAAATGTTTGTAAAATCTAATTAACAATGTAATACGATTTTTTTTTTATAAAACTAACATTTTATTTCATACTCATGTTTTTCTTGAATAAAACAACATTCACAATTATTGTCCTTTCCATTTTCATTATCCACCCACACTTTAGAAAAAATATATTCACAATTTTTTTCTGTCAAACCGGAGTTTTAATATTTACTTTACTATCTGTCTTATGATTTTTTGCAGTCATTTCTATATACTTTATTTTCTAAATTTTTTTTGAAATTAAAAGTTTTAGTATGTGAAGATTACATTTTTTTTAGTAACAATTTTATAAAACAATGTGATATTTGAAGTTAACTTTTTTTTTTTACACATTTTTTTTTGTCGCGAGTTTTCTCAAATCTAGAGTGTTAAATTAAAGACTATAATTTTATTTATCATATATACTTTGGTACTCACTAACTTTTAACGATGAAATGAAAATAAAGACTACCTTCTCATTGTATAATTTAAGAGGGGTCAATACAATTCATTTATCTTTAAGGGATCAAAATTACTTCAATTATAGTGCACGCATGTATTTACTTTTTTTATTATATTAAAAAATAATAAAATTAATAATAATATTTTTATTATTATAATTATAAAATTAAATATAAATAATTTTATAATTTAATTATAAAGAGTTTTTATTTGTTTTGTAGATAATTTTTTAATTAAAAAAATTATTAAGTTTTAAAAAAGTGGTCAATTTTAGAAAAATCATTAATTTAAAAAGAAAACAGTTATTTGAAGGGTAAAATTGATAAAATAATAATTTTAATTTAAAAAAAATACAAAGAAAATGTTGACACCAAAAGAATATATCTCTTTATATATAAGTATAAATAATATGTGAGGTTAATGAAATAATTCTATAATTAGAAGTGGTCTTGATCTTCCATACTTGACCAATGTTTTGACTTTATGTTCATTCAAATAATATAGTTAAGATTAATCAGCATTTTCGATGTATTGTCACTTGGTTTTTTTCTTGAAATTCTTGAAAAGAGTTTTAAAAAATTAAAGAAAAAATGTATTTAAACATATTTTGATATATTTAAAATGATATTAAAGTAGATTTTTAAGTTATGTTTCACTATTAGATATATTAAAATATATTTATTTGAAAAAGTTTTTTTATTTCTAAATTGCCTTACAACACATTTTTTTAAAACATAGCTTTAACTTTTTAAATATTACTTTTATAAATGAATAGAATATCCATTTAATTATGTTGTATAAATAAAAAAAATAAACTAATAGATTTGTTAACAGGTTCATTATAATCTGAAATAAAATCTTCCAGTTTTCTTCAGAGTAAATACCGATAACTAGTTTAGAATTAAACCAAGTAAATTTCATTATTCTTGCACAATCAATTAACTATTTATTAAAACATTTTGAAAACATCATGTAAATCATGTTTTTAATATTTTTGTTTTATTTTGTGACCATTTTATTACCAACTCAATCCTTAGTTAACTTAAAAAATCTAATTTAACATTTTTTTATTAAACGTTTCTCTCTGCATGTACTTTAATAACGTATTTATTTGGTTGTGAAATTCATCGTAAACGAAACTACTTGAATATATTTGTTGTTACGCGTGTATCATCATTGTACTTAGAAGAAGACTTCGAAATTTCACACCACAAATTTCACCAAATAATTCACAATTTGATATTAATTTGATATATCGAATATTTGGCACTGTTCATGCTTTTTATTTATTATTTTCGTTAATTTTAGTAAATAAATTACGCAGAGAACAATAAAATATTATAGACTTAAACTTACTATTGGTCCAATACTATCATAAAAATATGAAATGTTAGTTTCAACAAAAACTTATTTGCATGGTACTTCTATTTTTTAATCTCTAAATTTTTATGTATTTAAAATTAAAATTCATTACATATTAAATTTAATTCAGTTTAATCTCAAACTTTTAATAATATATAAATATAATTTTTTCAAATCCAATTACTTAAATTTTTTTTCCTTACATTTTAAACGATATTTGAGATTAATTTCTAAATCAATTATACCATCTAACACGTTCAGTTTAAATATTAATTTAAAATATTATTTAACACGTAAAATAAATATTTATATGTTTAAATTAATATAATTATTATATCCATTTATTTTTAAGTTTAAAAATCAAAATTATGAAAATTTAGAATATTGACAAATTTTAATTTTTCATCAAAATTTATAGATTAAAAAATATTTTTTTTAAATTAAGTAATTCTTATAAAAGCGGTTTTAATTCTTTACTATATTTCAATTCCTTTCAATTCCATGAGATTGGTTAAATAGAATAGATTTGATTTAGACATGATTAGGAAATCTTATATTGATTTGAAATAAAATAAATTTATATTTAGATATAAATTTTATTTTATAAAATAAGTAATAATTAAAATTTTTTTTTTAATATAATATTAGATTCATGTTAAAATCAATTATAAATAAAATTTATTATTTATTCAGTATATTGTTTTATCTGTAAATGAATTTTGTAATATTAAATTGGACTTGAACTTTATTTCTTAACTCATAATTGTAATATTAATAATAAATTAATATATAAAAAAATCACTTATAATTTACAACAGAATCTCAAAAATCAAAATTTTGATAAAGGGGATTGTATGCCAAAAAAAGTAAGTTTTTAAAGTTATTCATTGATATTATATAAAATGTCAATTTATTATAAATTGATGGTAATACAATGTTTTTGTTAAAAAACCATAATAAAAAAAAATTATTCTTCATTAATTTTGGAAGGAAATGTGGTTATTTTGTAGTACATATTAGGAGTGATGTCCAATCAAATGTCTATCTTGACGTGAATTGTTTATTATTAGCTTAGCGTTAAATTGGTGGACTTTTCATTTTCACACAAATAAGTATCTCATTTTTTATATAAAAAATATTTTATTTTGATAATTAAATTCAATAATTTAGCTTATACACTTAAATATTTTAGTAGAATATTATTATTAGAAAAAATAGAAATAACAAAAAGAATTTGTTTCAAATGCATTTTAAAATAAAATAATGTGGGAAGTTTTGGAAATAAATTAACACATAAATACATAAATGTATTTCTTATTAATGATTTTTAGTTGTACATGATTTTTAGTTAAAGGGATCATGAATGTCCTTACCGGTAACCTCTATCTTTATTTATACACATTAATATACAAAGAGAACTGCTGTTATATTTCGATATTTAATAACAAATATTGGTTTCAAACATTCACATCAAAAAAATATCTCATCTAACAACTAAAAATAAGAAATTATTAATTGTTACAATGATTAATTTACAAGTGACGTGTTAAATATTTAAGTGATCTAGTGTATTTTCTTTTTATATTCATCTTGGTGCTTGCTAATTTTAGTTATAATGATTTACATTTGATTACTTATTAATTAAAGAATTAGAGTAAAGTTAGAGTATCTTTCAAAATAACGGTTTTTTAATAGTCATCACTACAGTTAAACAAAATATCATCATTTGCAACAAATATAAAATCATAATATTATTAACATTTTGATGTGTTAATTGATGTAATATATTTTATAAGTCAAGTTGTCTCCAAGACTTGTACTCATTTAGACAATTAGTATTAGTGTGTTTTAAAAGAATTAGTATTTGAAGTCAAAATTGATGTAAATAAACCAATTACAGTCCTAACATTACAAATAGTGAAATAAGAATTTTTTTATAATTTTTAAAAGAATTTGGGCCAATCCAACTTAATTTGACATGGTTCTAATTTGATGTTTCAATTTAATATGGGCCAAATTTGACTTAACCAAACTTGATATAATCTTTCTCGATCCTACTTGGTCCTGACTCGACTTGGAATTGGTTTGAGCAAGACTTGATTACACTATCTTTTTTCAACTCGGCTTAATTTGGACTAAAGTCGACTAGGTTTGACTTAGGATTTGGATTTTGATCGGACAACTAAGCCTGACTTTAGTCATTTGAAGACATGTATGCTCTAACTCGGATGAACATGTAAACTCACAGCAGTTCAACTCAACCTAAGTTGAGTTGACTTAGTTCGAATAGTGCAAACTAACTTAACACGACTTAGCTTGCTCATGCCAACAACTCGGACCTATTCAATTCGAGTATATTCAATTTGACTAAAAAACAATCATAATCAAGATAATATTTTTATCAATATCAATATTTTTAAATTATTAAAAAATAATGTTTAAATAATTTTTTATTTAATAATATCTAAAATATTTTGTTTTCAAAGAAATAAAATAAAATTTAATAAATTTAAATTATTAAAAAAATTCTTCAAACATAAAATTAAGGTCAATGGTGGAAAGAAAAGTTAATGAAAAACGTTAAATAAAAATAGAGAGATAAATAAACATATATAAATATAAAAGAAAATAAAAATATTAGATTCAGAAAATACATAAAAGTAAATAAAATAGATAAAATATAGAATAAAAAAGAAACTGTGAATTTCACAATTAATTTTTTTTTCTTCCCTGATGCTTCTGTAATCAGACAACTATTTTTCTTCTGATAAATAAGAGTGAAAAACTATCATTTATTCAAATTAAACCTAAAATATATCTTACTAACAGACAAGAATACTTATTCTTCTACTGGAAGCCTAGTCTTTCACGCAAGTACTTAATTCCAAAATACTGTAGGTAAGAGAAAATAAAAGAAATAAAAGGACAAAATAATGAGATAGAATATTTAAACGAGAAGAAATAAAATATAAATAAATGTAAAAACAGTGCAACTTTGTACTATTTTTCCTTTCTCTTATTCACTTTAAAAAAATAACTTTTATAGAATATTTATTTGAAACCATAGTGTAAGACAAACCAAATCATATGAAAGTCTAACATTCTTTCCCCAATACTTCGGCACAAACATAAATAGTATTCTTGAATTTCTCAAACACAGAGAGTAGGTAAGTAACTTGAAAGCTGTGTGAGAGATTAAAGTTATCTTCAACTCAAAATTTTACAATAATAAATTAGTAAATTTTTCTTTTCATTCAATAAAATATTTGTGACTCCAAAATTTTTCACAATTATTTATCACATTATTTTTTTAACTTATTATTACCCCACTTGTGAGGAAGCTCAGATTTGGAAACTAACACTTGAGATGAATAGTTTTTCATCCCATAAAAGAAAAAAATAAAAATAAAAGCATGTACTTGGCTTGATGTCCTTGATGACGATTTGATTTGTTTTTGCAGAGTGAAAGAGAAAAGATGAAATGAGTTGCAGAAATTGAAGTACTTCTGACACCACCACATGGAGTTGTTGCCATAACAAAACGAAGGATCATTCAACTTCTTTAATACCTTACCATCTTTGGATATTTTTCTTACATTAAACTATACATGCCAAACAACAGTGAAATATAGTAAGTTACACTTTAATTGCCCTACATATTTTTCATTCTCAAAAACTCATTATTTTTAGTTTGTCTTTTGTTATCAAACATTTTTATAAAAAAATAATTATATATATAGATATATGATTTAATGAAAAATCTTAGTTTAAATTATTAGCAAACATCAATAATTAGTGAAATAGAACACAACACAGTCCCACATGTACCATACAAAAAATCAAACACAGATGTTCTTTAAACTTAGTACTTTTCCTTGCTACATGTGAAGGTTTGTTAACAAACACAAACTATTACATCATTTTTCACTTTCTCTGTGCATTTTCTTCGACCTCCAAACTCAAAAGTAGGTGTAATGATAACAGTGTGCATATGTTTCCAAAGTAAAACGTTTATGTACACAAACACAGCACAAGTTTTCTGGCATTGCATCATGTGTCATTAAATGCAGACAAGAGACACATTTGAACAGAAAACGGGGTAGATGGGAGTTAGTTCACTGCACACGATAATAGTAATAATTATCGCTATTGACACAGCACTGTTGTTTGATGTTAAGTTGGCAGAAAGTGGAGAAGTATCTTAAGTAGAAGAAGCTACCTCTTATAAGGGTACCTACCCTACCCTAAGACACTTTGTCCCTAAACACCACCCCACATGAGCCACCACCTTCTAACACGTACTCTCACCAGTTACACCACTCTTCTACACACAAAACTCTGCATGTCTGACACTGTGTGAGTGACTGTGGCATAGCATAAGATACGACACCGTTTCATCCCCTTCCTCACTACACTGCACCCACACAACATGTTTTTCTCTCTGTCCATTGGTTCTTCTGCGGCATTGCCTTTGCCACTCAGATGCAACGCCAAAGTTGGTTCTCTTGATGCCTTCCCTTCCTTTCTCCCCAGAGAAGTGCACACCATTCAAGACCCTTTTGCCAGAAATTTCGCCATGCGGATTCAGAGGCTACCTGTGCCTGTAAATGTTTCGTCTTTTTACTCTCTTCCGATTCTTTGCATTTTTTTTCTTTGGTCTTCTGCATAGTGTTTTTGTATCTTTGTTGTGTAAAGTTAAAAGGGTATCTGAATCTTTTGTTCCTTTCAAGTACAGTGTGTTTTTGTTTATACTTTTTTTTTTTTATTT
>Ga0209589_1006163_pt1 | contig 19983 bp, 12 predicted proteins | sample CowpeawhiteBW_FD_187525 | JGI IMG/M metagenome (GOLD analysis project Ga0209589, IMG submission 187525) | Root nodule microbial communities of legume samples collected from California USA - Cow pea white BW (SPAdes) (version 2) | ecosystem: Host-associated > Plants > Roots > Nodule | place: USA... | reverse complement strand
GTTTTTGCTAATAATTGAGAAGTTACTTTGATTAAAGGTGAAAACTTAGATTAGAATTAATCAAGAAGTTACTTTGGTTAATTAGCTTTTTACTAGATATAAGAGGTAAAAGAATGGACATGATTACGATTAGTAATATTTAATTGAGAAGTTACTTTGGTTAAAAGTAAGGACGCCAACAAATTAATTGAGAAGTTACATTGATTAATTTGAAGTCTTAAACAAGAAATCAATAACAATAATACTTAGGAAACCTATGATGAATCCTATTTTGAAAAAGTAGTGGAATCAACCTATTTTTCTTTACTATTGTTTCTATCTTATTTTATCTTTTTATCTTTATCTCTCATATTTTTATTAATTTGTTTGACTAACTCTTTTGTATAGAATTTATAAGAACTAACTTGTTAAAAATCAATTTCGTGTTCGTTGGGAGATGACTTAGGGTTAACTTAACATATACTAATTTTTTGGCTACTTTCTTAACAATACTGAAGTTGTTATAGATAAGTAGTATTAATTTGATCGCTTGATGACAACGTTATCAGAAATGTTGAAAAAATTTTATATATAACATAAGTCATTTAAATTGCAAATGGTGAATAGGGTAAAAAAAATTAAAAAAGTGTTACCAAAAGATGAAAATTTTCAAAATTAAAAACACTAATCTCCTCTGAGTATTGCGCATTGTGTTTCTTTTGAAATGGTCAACCATTTTGATATATAAAATATGAATTATATAAATTGTAAACAGTAAAAGCGGTAAAAAGAACAAAAAAAGCGTTACCAAAAGATAAACTTTTTGAAATTTAAAAACACAAATCTCTTCTGAGTATTGCCCATTGTGTTTCTTATGAAATGTTGAACAATTTTTATATATAACATATGAGTCATTTAATTTTTAAACGGTTAAAAGGATAAAAAAAATTAAAAAAGTGTTACCAAAAGTTGAAAATTTTAGAATTTTAATGCACCAATTCCCTTTGAGTATTGGCCAAAATGTTTCTTTTTAAACTTTGAACGATTTTTATATATAAAATATGAATTCTTTAAATTTTAAACAGTGAAAACAGTTAATAAAATGAAAAAAGCGATACCAAAAGATGAAAATTTTCAAATTTAAAAATTGCAATCCTCTTTGAGTGTTGCCCAACGTGTTTCTTTTAAAATGTTGAACAATTTTTATATATAACATATGAGTCATTTAAATTTTAAATGGTGAAAAGGGTAAAAAAATTTAAAAAGTCTTACCAAAAGATGAAAATTTTGAAATTATAATACCCCAGTTGCCTTTGAATATTGGCCAACATCTTTTTTTGAAATTTTGAACAATTTTCTTATAAAAATATGAATAACTTAAATTTTAAACGGTGAAAACGGTAAAAAAAAAGAAGCGTTACCAAAAGATGACATTTTTAAATTTTAAAAACAACAATCACCTATGAGTATTGGCCAACGTGTTTTATTTGAAATTTTGAACAATTTTTATATATAAAATATGAATCATTTAAATTGTAAATGCTAAAAACAGTAAAAAATTATAAATGTGATACCAAAACGTGACAATTTTCAAATTTAAAATCACTAATGCCCTCTAAGTAATACCCCACTCGTTTCTTTTGAAATGTTGAACCATTGTTATACATAAAATATGAATCATTTAAATTGTAAACACAAAAAGGTAAAAAAAATTAAAAAATGTTACCAAAAGATGAAAATTTTCAAATTTAAAAATACACATTCCCTTTGAGTAACTGCCAAAGTTGTTTTGTTGAAATTTTGAACAAAATTCATATATAAAATATGAATTATTTAAATTTTAAAAGGTTAAAAGGGTAAAAGAAAAAGAAAAAAAGCGTTAACAAAAGATGAAATTTTTCAAATTTAAAAATATCAATCTGCTCTGAGTATTGCCCAACATGTTTCTTATGAAATGTTGAACAACTTTTATATATAACATATGAGTCATTTAAATTGTAAATGGTGAAAAGGGTAAAAACAATTTTAAAAGTGTTACCAAAGGATGAAAAGCTTAGAATTTTAATGCACCAATTCTCTTTGAGTACTGACCAAAGTGTTTCATTTTAAATTTTGAACAATTTTCATATATAAGTTATGAATTATTTAAATTGTAAACGGTGAAAAGGGTAAAAAAATGAAAAAAGCTTTACCAAAAGATGAAAATTTTCAAATTTAAAAACAACAATCCCCTCTGAGTATTGCCTAACATGTTTCATTTGAAAAGTTGAATAATTTTTATATATAACATACGAGTCATTTAAATTGTAAATGGTGAAAAGGGTACATAAAAAATTAAAAAAGTGTTACTAAAAGATGAAAATTTTTAAATGGTAATAAACCATTTTCCTTTGAGTATTGGAGAATGTCTTCTTTTTTTTTCTAATTTTGAACAATTTTCTTAAAAAATATCAATTATTTAAATTGTAAACGGTGAAAATGGTAAAAGATATAGAAAAAAGTTTTACTAAAAGATGAAATTTTTGAAATTTAAAAAACCAATTGCCTTTGAGTGTTAGCCAACATGTTTTTTTTTTTTGAAATATTGAACAATTTTTACATATAAAATATGAATCACGTAATTTGTAAACGGTCAAAAGGGTAAAAAAAATTCAAAGAGTGTTACCAAAAGGTGAAAATTTTCAAATTTAAAAACACCAATTTCCTCTAAGTCATACCCAACATGTTTCTTTTGAAATGTTGAACCATTTTTATATGTAAAATATGAATCGTTTAACTTGTAAACAATGAAAAGGGTAAAAATACTTAAAAAAGTGTTACCAAAAGATGAAATTTTTAAATTTAAAAAAACCAATCGCCTTTAAGTGTTGGCCAACGTGTTTTATTTGAAATAACTGAACAATTTAAAATATGAATCATTTAAGTTGCAAACGGTCAAAAGGGTAAAAAAATTAAAAAAGTATTACCAAAAGGTGAAATTTTCAAATTTAAAAACACCAATTCCCTCTAAGTAATACCCACCATGTTTCTTTTGAAATGTTTAACCATTTTTATATGTAAAATATGAATCATTTAACTTGTAAACAATGAAAAGGGTAAAAAAAAAATAAAAAAAGTCTTACCAAAAGATGAATTTTTTTAATTTTAAAAACACCAATTCCCTTTGAGTAACTGCCAAAGTTGTTCTGTTGAAAATTTAAACAAAGTTCATATATAAAATATGAATTATTTAAATTGTAAATGATTAAAACGGTAAAAAAATAAAAAAATCGTTACCAAAATATAAAATTTTTGAAATTTAAAAACGCGAATCTCCTCTAAGTATTGCCCAATGTGTTTCTTATGAAATGTTGAACAATTTTTATATATAACATGAGTTATATAAATGTTAAATGGTGAAAAGGATAAAAAAAATAAAAAAGTGGTACCAAAAGATGAAGATTTTAGAATTTTAATGCACCAATCCCCTCTGAGTATTCCCCAACGTGTTTCTTTTGAAATTTGAACAATTTATATATATATATACATACATATATATATATATACATATATATATATATATATATATATATATATATATATATATATATATATATATATATATATATATATATATATAATATGGAGTATTTAAATTGTAAACAGTGAAAATGGTAACCTAAAATCAGAATAGTGTTACCAAAAGATGAAAATTTTCAAATTCTAATACACCAATTTCCTCTAAGTATTGCCCAATGTCTTTTTCTGAAAATTTGAACAATTTTCTTATAAAAAATATAAATTATTTAAATTGAAACAATTAAAATGGTAACAAAAAAAGAAAAAAGAGTTACCAAAAGATGAAATTTTTAAATTAAAAAAAAAAAAACCAATCCCCTCTGAGTATTGCCCAATGTATTTCTTATGAAATGTTGGACAATTTTTATATATAACATATGAGTCATTTAAATTGTAAATGGTGAAAAGGATAAAAAAAATAAAAAAGTGTTAACAAAAGATGAAAATTTTAGAATTTTAATGCACCAATTCCCTTTATGTACTGGCCCAAGTGTTTCTTTTCAAATTTTGAACAATTTTCATATATAAAATATGAAATATATAGATTTTAAATGGTGAAAAAAAATTAAAGAAACGTTACCATAAGATTAAAATTTTCATATTTAAAAACAACAATCCCCTTTGAGTATTGCCCAACATGTTTTTTTGAAATGTTAAACAATTTTTTTAAATAACATATGAGTCATTTAACTTGTAAATGGGTGAAAGGGTAAAAAAAATTAAAAATGTGTTACCAAATGATGAATATTTTAAAATTTAGAAAAACCAATTCCCTTTGAGTAACGACCATAGTGGTTTTGTTGAAATTTTAAACAAATTTCATATAAAAAATATGAATTATTTAAATTGTAAACGGTGAAAAGGGTAAAAAAATGAAAAAAGCTTTACCAAAAGATGAAAATTTTCAAATTTGAAAACATCAATCACCTCTGATTATTGCCCAACGTGTTTCTTTTGAAATGTTGAACAATTGTATATATAACATGAGTCATTTAAATTCTAAACAGTGAAGAGGGTAAAAAAAATTAAAAAAGCATTTCCAAAATATGAAAATTTTCAAATTTAAAAACACGAATCCCCTTTCTGTATTGACCAACGTGTTTCTTTTGAAATGTTGAACAATTTTTATATATAACATATGAGTCATTTAAATTGTAGACGGTGAAAAGGGTAAAAAAAATTAAAAAAGTGTTTCCAAAAGATGAAAACTTTCAAATGTAAAAACACCAATTCCATTTCAGTAACGGCCAAAGTGGTTCTATTGAAGTTTTGAACAAGTTTCATATATAAAATATGAATTATTTAAATTGTAAACGGTTGAAAGGGCAAAAAAATGAAAAAAGCGTTACCAAAAGATAAAAATTTTCAAATTTGAAAACACCAATCCCCTATAAGTATTGCCCAATGTAACATCCCAGCCAGATATTATTAATTTAAATAAAATAAAGTAAAATAATATTAACTATGTCATTATTATTCAAAATTCTTTCCCAAAACGCGGGAAAATTTAAACCTTACTAAAATGTCTCAAAATTCAAAACCATAAACTAAATTCCATGTTTACATAGTTCAAAAATTATCAACTAAATGTTTACAAAATAGTCAAATATAGTCTAAAAAACTTCCCAAGCTAACCCCTCTCTGGCTCTAATCATCACCAGCTCCACCTGAAACAACGTTTGTTCTTGTGTAAGGAATTACACGATCATCGCCAAACACACAAAAAGGGTGAGCTTATGTAACAATATAAATGTATAATTTAATACATAGAAGTTCACCCTAAATTACTTTATTTCAGCCAATGCTTAACTAAGAAACCTTATTGCCCTAAGGTTTCCAACCCACAATTTAATGACCATGGAACCAGGATATATATGCTTCCACGAACCTGCCCGCTCGTGGTCCTACCTCTACGAACCTCCCCGCTTGTAGTCCAACTCTATGGACCTCCCCGCCCGTAGTCCAACACACGTGATCCAACAACTACGAACCTCCCCGCTGGCAGCAGCCCTCAATTGTGAGCACAGAACATACGAACCTCCCCGCTTGCATCCTCGCATGAGAGCTTCATAATATGAACCTCCCCGCTCATATTATCACGTGTTCAATAGTAGGACCAAACTGAAAAAAGTTAACCAAAACTAGGACCAAATGACTATTTAAGCCTTTTAAATATGAAAAATTTAATCTTGTGGTAACGTTTTTTTCATTTTTTCTCACCGTTTGCATCATTTACAATCTATATAATTCATATTTTTTATAAGAAAATTGTTCAAAACTTCAACAAAACCACTTTGCTTGTTACTCAAAGGTAATTGGTATTTTTAAATTTGACAAATTTCATCTTTTGGTAACACTTTTTTAAATTTGTTTTACCTTTTTCACCTTTTACAATTTAAATGACCCATGTTATATATAAAAATTGTTCAACATTTCAAAAGAAACACATTGGGCAATACTAAGATGCGATTGATGTTTTTAAATTTGAAAATTTTTATCTTTTGGTAACGCTTTTTACATTTTTTTTACCGTTTTCAACGTTTACAATTTAAAAAATTTATATTATATATATAAATTTTTCTCAACGTTTCAAATAAAACATTTTGCAAATTACACAAAGGGAATTGGTTTAGTACAATTTGAAAATTTTCATCTTTTGCTAACACTTTTTTTATTTTTTTTACCCTTTTCATAGTCTACAATTTAAAGGACTCATATGTTATACATAAAAATTGTTCAACATTTCAAAAGAAACACGTTGGGCAACACTAAGAGGGGATTGGTTTTTTTAAAGTTGAAAATTTTCATCTTTTGGTAAATGCTTTTTTCATTTTTTTTATCATTTTCACCATTTAAAATTTAAATAGTTCATATTTTATATGTAAAAATTGTTCAACATTTCAAAAGACACACGTTGGGCAATACTAGAGGGGATTGGTGTTTTCAAATTGGAATAACTTTATATTTTGGCTATGTTTATTTCATTTTTTTTATGCTTTTCACTGTTTACAATTAAAATAATTCATATTTTACATATGAAATTTGTTCAAAATGTCAACATAACCACTAAGGCTGTTACTCAAAGGGAATCGTTGTTTGCAAATTTGTAAAATTTCATCTTCTGGTAATAAATTTTTAATTTTTTTACCCTTTTCACCGTTTACAATTTAAATGACTCATGTTATATATAAAAATTGTTCAACATTTCAAAAGAAACACGTTGGGCAATACTCAAAGGTAATTGGTGTTTTTAAAGTTGAAAATTTTCATCTTTTGGTAACACTTTTTAAAATTTTTTTTACCCTTTTCACCTTTTATAATTTAAATGACTCATGTTATATATAAAAATTGTTCAACATTTTGAAAAAAAAACACGTTGGGCAATACTCAAAGGGGATTGGTTTTTTTAAAGTTGAAAATTTTCATCTTTTGGTAACAATTTTTCATTTTTTTTTTTACCGTTTTCACCGTTTATAATTTAAATAATTCATATTTTATATGTAAAAATTGTTCAATATTTCAAAAGAAACATGTTAGGCAATTGATGAGTACAAATTTTGCCCTCATTTAATATTTAAATTTGGGGATTTAATAAAGTGTTTGTGCTTAATGATTGATTTAATTAGGAATTGTGATTATTGGATTTATTGAGTTTGTGAGGTAAAAATTAGAGTTGTCAAAATGGGTTGGAACCCACGAGCCAACCCAACTCACCACGGGTTCGGATCGGGTTGGGTTGGAATTTTTTTATAAATTTCAATATGGGTTGATTTTTTATCCGGCTCATTTAAAACCCGGCTCATCTGGTTTGAACCCGTGGTGAGTCGGGTTGGCTCACCAACCCACAGATAAAAGGGTCAAACAAGTGTTTTATTTTATTTTATTAAGTTGGGCTTTACATTTCGGTCATGTTAGGTTGTTTTTTTATAAAACAAATAAATAATTTGTATTTTTTTATTTTGGTTTGTATTTGGATTATATTAAAGTTTATTAAGATTTTAATTAAAATTACAATTTAGTTTTGACTGAAAAATAATATATTCTTTTAATTAAGTGAACCCATAAGTCAACCCGTTTAACCCGCCAACCTGTGGTGGGCTGGGCCGGGTTTGAATTTTTTTGACTCGCTAAAAGGTGAGCCGGGTTGGGTTGGGTCACTAAATCATCAACCCGTGGTGGGTCGAGCCAGGTCGGGCCGGGTTACCCATTTTGATAACTCTAGTAAAAATGGCGTAAAAATTTATTTTAGTGGCATAAAATATTGTTGGATATTCTAACGTTTGTTGATGCAACTGAAGTTTAATTTGAGTCATTAAAAGTGTGGATTTGAAATATTCAGTTACAAAATAAGTCCAAAATCAGAAAATTCTTGAAAAGAATAATTTAGGATCTAAATGCACCCCCAATTTTTACTTTACACACTCCTCCTGCAAGTGGACAACCTAAAAACCTATTTTGCACCCCTAGTTTCTGCTAAGTTACACCCCTCCTACCACTTAAACCCATCTCAACCAGATTATGCGATGTGGCAATCCCCACCTTTCAAGTCAGGCCAACCATATGCTGATATGTGTCATTATCCTTGCACTGTCAACTCGCCTGAATAACCATGGAAACCACTCACCACGTCGGAGCAGCCATTACAGCACCGCAACTTCCTCTTTCTCTTCCCGTAGCTGTTCGAACAACATTTGCTTCCTCGCGCACCAACCATGGCAACAGCAACACCATGCTCGAGCGAGCCGCCACCATCACGAAGCAACCTGCACACGGACCAAACTCTCTGGCCACCACAGATTCGCGCAGCCACCATGCTTGAAACATGCCAGAAACACGAGCAAGAACCACCACCGCGCAAATCTGCACCAGAGCCTCCACAACAGCCACTGTTCGTGCACCTTCATCCATGAACCTGCACTAGTTCGCGTCACCAGCAAGCATGGCACACCACTTTCGAACAACAACAATATGTGAACCTCGCACCAGATCTGACCTGCACCATCAGAGAATGCAGCAACTATCACGAAAACACCACTACAGCCGCCACATATTTGCTCCATCTTCTCTGCAACGAACCACCACTGGCAGCCACCACTATATCTGCAACACCATCATTCTCCACTATATTCACGCAGTGCACGCAAGCATCAGCCATTGCAGCAACATCGTGAGTTGCGCTCCACCATCCTTCCCTGCACCAGAACAGTAGTAATAACCGCGAGCCATCACGACGCAGTCACCACCATGCCCCTCCATCTTCTCACAGAGCAACACCAACACCTGCAACTGTCCCTTGCGAGCAACACCACAGATCTGCAACTACGAGCAACACCTCTATTGAAGCAGCGTCATAAGAAAACGCGAAGGCAAGCAGCCACCATGGATGCAGTTTCGTGAACGAGCTTCAACCACAACACCTACAGAAACCCTAATTCTGGAGAGAGAAAGTGCATTGCCACGTGTTAGACTCTAATAGGGTAGTCAACGGGTCAAAGCTGGTCAACGCAGGTCAACTGGTGAAAGCAGCAGTCAACTCTGGTCAAATTCTGGTCAATATTGTAAAAATGGTTAAATAAGAGGGGTAGAATTGGAATTTGGACAGAAATTAAGTTACTAATTAATTAAATAAAGATAAAAGAGTTTAGCAACTGAACATATAAAGTTCAAGTCCAATCAAAGTCTATATAAAGAGACCTAAGGGAGCAAAAGAAGACACTTAGCAACTCTCTGGTTTTGGCAGATACCGTCATCCACCATATGTCTCTTTCTTCGTTTTCTTTCATTTTCTTTCCTTCAACATATTATCATGTATTTCATCCAACGAGGGCTAAGCTTTTAGGGTTGATTTCGTTGTAATTTCTTAACTAGATTCTGAGGTTAGATGAATTAATGTATTTGTTCTTTTGATTTTTGTTAAGATTTATATTTCATCTATATCTTTTATCTTTGAATCACGTGAAAGGTAATGGTTTACATCATAGCTAAATAGTTATATGTTTTAATCTACATGCATGTTAATCACATGAGTTAAGGGTTTTTAACTTTAATTGAGAATTTACTTTGATAAAATTTAGAAACTCTCATGTAATTAAATGGTTTTTGCTAATAATTGAGAATGAACATTGATTAGAGGTACAAAACTTTAATTAGAATTAACCAAGAATTTACTTTTATTAATTAGCTTTTTGCTTGATTCTAGAGATAAAAGAAGAAACATGATTAGGCATAGTAGTATTTAATTGAGAATGTACTTTGATTGAATCTACTATGACTAATCTACAAAGTTGTTACTTTTAATTGAGAATTTACTTTGTTTAATAGTAAGAACGCTAACAAATTAATTAAGAATTTACTTTAATTAATTTGAAATCAACAACAATAATTAATTTAACAATAATCTCTAGATAACCGATGAAGAATCCTATTTTGAAAAAGCAGTGGAATTGACCTATTTACTATTATTGTGTTTACAATCTTTTATTTGTATGACATTCATTCTTTGCATATCAAAACCTCATATTTTTATAGTTACTAGTTTTAGTTGCATTTTTATAAGAATCAAATATTTTAAATCAATTCCATATTCATTGAGAGACGACTCATGGTTATCTTGACCCTATCTAGTTTGTTCACTACTAACTTAGCAATACTAAAGTTTCTATAGATAAGTAGTGCTAATTTGATCGCTTCACAACAGCGTTTTCAACAATAATCCATAGGGATTGGTGTTTTCAAATTGGAAAATTTTCATCTTTTGCTAACATTTTTTTCATTTTTTTTACCCTTTTCACCGTTTACAATTTAAATAATTCACATTTTATATAAGAAATTTGTTCAAAATTTCAACATAACCACTTTGGTTGTTACTCAAAGGGAATTGGTGTCTTTAAATTTGAAAATTTTCATCTTTTGGTAAAACTTTTTAAATTTTTTTTACCCTTTTCACTATTTATAATTTAAATGACTCATATATTATATATAAAAATTGTTCAACATTTCAAAAGAAACACATTGGGCAATACTAAGATGCGATTGATGTTTTTAAATATGAAAATTTTCATCTTTTGGTAAAGATGTTTTTTATTTTATTTTTTTAGCGTTTTCAACGTTTATAAATTAAATAATTCATATTATATATATAAAAATTTTTCAACCTTTCAAATAAAACATTTTGGCAATTACACAAATGGAATTGATGTAGTACAATTTGAAAATTTTCATCTTTTGCTAACACTTTTTTCATTTTTTTTACCTTTTTCACAGTCTACAATTTAAATGACTCATATGTTATACATAAAAATTGTTCAACATTTCAAAAGAAACACGTTGGGCAACACTCAGAGGGGATTGGTGTTTTTAAAGTTGAAAATTTTCATCTTTTGGTAACGCTTTTTTCATTTTGTTTTACCGTTTTCATCATTTACAATTTAAATAATTCATATTTTATATGTACAAATTGTTCAACATTTCAAAAGAAACACGTTGGGCAATACTCAAAGGGGATTGGTGTTTTCAAATTGGAAAATTTTCATCTTTTGGTACCACTTTTTCATTTTTTACGCTTTTCACCGTTTATAATTTAAATAATTCATATTTTATATATGAAATTTGTTCAAAATTTCAACAAAAACACTTAGGTTGTTACTCAAAGGAAATTGGTCTTTTTAAATTTGGAAATTTTCTTCTTTTGGTAACACTTTTTAAATTGTTTTTATCCTTTTCACCGTTTATAATTTAAATGACTCATGTTAAATATAAAAATTGTTGAACATTTCAAAAGAAACACGTTGGGCAATACTTAGAGGGGATTGGTTTTTTTAAAGTTTAAAAATTCATCTTTTGGTAACACTTTTTTCTTTTTTTACCGTTTTCACCGTTTACAATTTAAATAATTCATATTTTATATGTAAAAATTGTACAATATTTGAAAAGAAACATGTTGGACAATACTCAAAGGTGATTGGTGTTTTCAAATTGGAATAATTTCATCTTTTGGTAACGTTATTTTTTTCATTTTTTTATGCTTTTCACCGTTTATAATTTAAATAATTCATATTTTATATATGAAATTTGTTCAAAATTTCAACAGAAACACTTAGGTTGTTACTCAAAGGGAATTGGTGTTTTTAAATTTGAAAACTTTCATCTTTTAGTAACACTTTTTCAATTTTTTTTATCCTTTCATCTCGAGTCACATCAAGTAATACAAGGACCGTTTCAGTAGAGAAGCAGACCTTGTGTACATGAAATAATACCATTCAACAATTTTTCATGAGTGCAAATTAGAAATTTTGTAAAATTTTAATATATAAAATATGAACTATTTAAATTGTAAACGGTGAAAATGGTAAAAAGAGAAGAAAATTTTCAAATTTAAAAACAACAATCCCCTTTCAGTATTGCCTAATGTGTTTCTTTTGAAATGTTGAACAATTTTTATATATAACATATGAGTCATTTAAATTGTAAACGGTGAAAAAGGTAAAAAAAAAACTTAAAAAAGTATTACCAAACGATGAAAATTTTCAAACTATAATACACCAATTCCCTTTGAGTGTTGGCTAAAATGTTTTATTTGAATTGGTGAACAATTTTTATATATAAAATATGAATTATTTAAATTGTAAACCTTGAAAACGGTTATAAAATGAAAAAAACGTTACCAAAAGATGAAATTTTTAAAATTTAAAAGCATTAATCCTCTCTGAGTATGTCCCAACGTGTTTCTTTTGAAAAGTTGAACAATTAATTTAAATAATTCATATTTTCAACATAAAAATTGCTCAAACTTTTACAACAAGCTCCTTGGTCAATACTCAAATAGGATTATTGGTGTTTTGAAATTTGATAAATTTCTTCTTTTTGTGACACTTTTTTAATTTTTTTATTAATTTTTACTATATACAATTTAAATCATTGATGTTATATATATATATATATATATATATATATATATATATATATATATAGAGAGAGAGAGAGAGAGAGAGAGATTGCAAAGAAAATCACAATAAACAAGTATGCCAATACTACGATAGAATTTGTGTTCTGAAATTTGACAAATTCCATCTCATGGTAACACTTTTTTAATTCTTTTTACTATTTTTAACTTTTTATAATTTAAATAATTTATATTTTATGTATAAAAATTACTCAAAATTTCACAACAAACAGGTTGGCGGATACACAGATGAGATTTTTTTTTGAATTTTTAAAAATTCAATCTCTAGGTAACATTTTTTAAATTATTTTTCCTACTTTTTACTATTTACAATTTAAATAATTCATATTTTCTACATAAAAATTGCTCAAAATTTCAGAAAAACCATTTGGCCAATACTCATAGGGGATTATTGGTGTTATGAAATTTGATTTTTTTTTTCTTTTTGTGACATTTTTTTAATTTTTTTACAAATTTTTACTATTTACAATTTAAATAATTTGTATTTCATATTTAAAAATTGCGAAAAAATTCACAACGAACAAGTTGGCCAATATTATGATAGAATTTATGTTCTTAAATTTGTCGAATTTCATCTAATGGTAACACATTATTAATTCTTGTTATTATTTGTAACTATTTACAATTTAAATAATTGATATTTTATGTGTAAAAATTGTTCAAACTTTCAGAAGGTTTTCAGATACTGACATGTGATTACTTTCTAAAATTTAAAAAATTCCATCAATAGCTAACAATTTTTTAATTTTTTCCTACTTTTTACTATTTACAATTTAAATAATTCATATTTTCTACATAGTAATTGCTCAAAATTTCACAAGAAACCCATTGGCTATTACTCCAAGGGGATTATTGGTGTTATGAAATTTGAAAATTTTCTTCTTTTTTGTTACACTTTTTTAATTTCTTACTAACTTTTACTATTTACAATTTAAATAATTGTTAATTTATATATAAAAATTGCAAAAAATTTCACAAGAAACAAATTGGGCAATACTAGGATAGGATTTGTATTCTTAATGTACCCCACCAAGCTAACTTAACAAAATAATGATAAAACGATCACCATATACCAAGGCAGTCGAGTAGCTAGCCAAGACCTGTAACCTAGACGTCTAGAGGGACTACTTGCCTAGGACGGCACACGAGCAATACAAATCGTCAAGGGAAGTAGTCGGTTGAGGCCGATAACTTCAATATACTCAATAAAATGGAAGTCCCCGCGTTCAATTGGTCTTGTGGGCCTGGGTTAGGGCCCGGGCCTGGGTTAGGGCCCAGGCCCACTTACAGCCAAAGCTAGAGCCCAAGCCAACGCCCGGCCCATGGGATAATCAGACATAAATAATGCTCTATAAATACGCGTGGACCCCAGTAATTAAAGGTACGCATTCATTACTTCATTAATCACTGATTTGACCTTCTAAGAGCTTTGACTTACTTGAGCTTCGGAGTCCCTTCTGCAGGTAACCCCTCCTGGGTCCAAGCCGACATATACCAACCGAGAACAGGCCAACTGAGGAGATAGCGGACTACATGGGTAAGGTGACGCTTTAGTACCCACCGTACGAGACGAACACCTTTAGTACACGTTTTTCTCCAAAGATGGTTTCCACCCGTAGCAAAACTGGAGTGGGATGCTGGTCCCTCTGGACCTACTGGCATCACCCCTTACCTCGCCGCCATCCTGGACGTCCAAGCGAAGATGCAACAAGAGTTGGTAGATCTGAAGAAACGCAGCGTGGATGAGATGGAGGCGCTGTGACAAGAGAACTCTCGCCTTAGGCAGAAGAACGAGGCTGATCCCACCCTGAAGTGAAAGGCCAAAGAAGCCTCTGAAGCCGCAAGGTCCCCGGCCTTCCAGCCCACAGAGGAGGAAAGCCAATACAACCCCACCCCTCACACCTTCATCACCACCCAACAAACACCCATCCCTTCTACCCACCCCACTCACCTCCCATCCAATCAACCAGGGCATACCACATCCCCAACCCCTGCCGCTACCCTCCCTACCACCCAGATTCCCTACAACATACCCACCACCCTACACACCACATAGGTTCCACCGTACAACCCGCAATACCTCCCAACAAGCCACATCCCCCCTTACAACCTTACCTCCATCTTCCCCGCTATGATCCCTCAACCCATCCCACCCCACCTACTCCCTCCCCACTAGCCCAGACGCCGTCACCCCTTCACCGACTTTATCGCCAACACCCCTCTTCCTGCCCAATGGGAACCTTTCACCCTGGATCGCTATACTGGCGAAACTGACCTTGACGAAAACCTCAAAGTCTACATCACCCATGTCGCCCTGTACACGTCCCAAGACGCAGTCTTCTGCAAAGCCTTCCCCACCACCCTCAAGGGTCCTGCCCTAAAATGGTTCACAACCCTTCCGCCCTACTCCATCGACAGTTTCAACGTTCTTTCCCACATGTTCTCCATCCATTTCGTTGGCAGCCGTCCACTCATAGCGTGCAGCCGACTACGTCCACATGGAGGAAATGCAAACCCTCCACAACAAATTCTGTAATGACTATGCAGCCACCATCGCCAACCCAACCCCACAACCTCCCCGCCCTGATGCCCGCCCACACGAGCCCCGCCAACCTCGCTTCATCAGATATGCCCACCTTACCGTAGCTCGCTCCTGCATCCTCGACGAGGCCCTACAAGCTGACTTAATCCCTCCACCACGCAAGACAACCACCCCTCCTAACGTGGACATGACTATATATTGTCGCTACCACCACAACCATGGCCACACTACAGAAGAATGCAAAGCACTCTACGATAAAATAGAAGAACTGGTCCGTGCTGGCCACTTTCGTCGTTTCATCCGTAGAGATGACCATTCTTCTTCCTCTCGATCCCGCCACCCCCCTCGATCTGACCACAGACGCCCTCCACATGATTCCCGTCGCGACAAACGCCCCGCCCAACCCACCAACCAAGAACCCGAACTGGCCCGCACCGACATCACCCCTGCCGACCCTCCCCTACGTGGCACCATCAACACCATCTCTGGTGGCTTCGCTAGTTGAGGATCCACCTCTTCTGTCAGAAAAAGACACCTCCGCCATATCCAATCCATCAACCATATCACCCATTCCCACCACAGATGCCGCATGCCTTGTATCGTCTTCACAGATGACGACTTTCATGGCCTAGACCATCAACAAGATGACCCCATGGTCATCACTGTGGAAGTCGAAAACTACGCCGTTAAGAAAGTCCTTGTTGATCAGGGCAGCTCCGTTGACATCCTGTATTGGGCCACCTACCAAAAACTTCAACTTCCGGACGCCGCCATGGTCCCGTATGATGAGCCGATATATGGCTTCTCTGGCGAACAAGTATCCACCCGTGGATACATCAAACTCCACACCGTCTTTCGTGAAGGGACCCAAACCAAAACAATCCCAATCCACTTCCTTATTGTCGACGCCTCAACATCCTACAACATCCTCCTAGGCCGCCCTTCCCTGAACACCCTTGGTGCCGTCGTTTCCACCCCCCACTTAGCCATGAAGTTCCCTTCCCCTTCCGGTGACATCATCACCATCCACTGCGACCAATGCTTAGCACGCGAATGCTACATGGCCAGCCTACGACCACAACTCCCAATTCAGCAAACCAACCACATTGAGCGACCTCCTGGCTCTAGCATCGCCTTGTCAGGCAAGGATCTAGACCCTAGAGTAGGCCGGGATGTTCGTCTTGAACCAGTTGAGGAGACCTCTCCTCTAGAGCTTCCCAACGGTCATTCTATCAACCTAGGCACCGGTTTGAACTCTGACGAGCGTGCCATCATCACACCCATCCTCACCAACAAACAAACCTTTTCGCTTGGTCAGCCGCCGATCTCCCTGGAGTGGATCCCCTAGTGGCATCCCACAAACTATCCATCTATAAAGAAGCCCGCTACGTATCCCAGAAAAAGCGCAAACTTGGCGAAGAACGCTGGCTAGCAGCTAAGGTTGAAGCTGACAAATTACTGAACACAGGATTCATAGAAGAAGCTCAGTACACCACTTGGCTTTCTAACATGGTCTTGGTGAAGAAAGCCAATGGCAAATGGCGAATGTGTGTTGACTACACGGATCTAAACAAGGCTTGCCCTAGCGATTCCTACCCCTTACCCAACATTGATCGACTCGTTGACGGTGCGGTAGGAAATAAAGTGCTTAGCTTTTTATATGCATATTCTGGATACAACCAAATCTCCATGGTCGTATTTGACATGCACAAAACCGCCTTCATCACGGACGACGCCAACTACTTCTATAGGGTAATGCCTTTTGGCCTCAAAAACGCTGGAGCAACCTACCAACGACTGATGGACAAGGTTTTCAGTCACCTGATGGGACAATGTGTCAAAGTATATGTTGACGACAAGGTTGTCAAGTCTCCAAGCCACCACCAACACGCTGAGGACCTATCAGTAGTCTTCTCTGCGCTACGCCAATACAACCTTCGCCTCAACCCAGACAAGTGTGTATTCGACGTCTACCGGGGTAAATTCCTTGGTTTTATGCTAACCCAGCGCGACATAGAAGCCAATACCGAAAAATGCAAGGCCATCATCGAGATGCGCAGCCCCGCTACCATCAAGGAGGTCCAACGGCTCATAGGCCGCCTCACAGCCATTTCCCGTTTCCTACCCAAACTGGCCGAACAAACCCAACCCATAGTCCAACTCTTAAAGAAATCCACCAGGTTCACGTGGACTGATGATTGTGAACAAATGTTTCAAAAACTGAAAACCACTCTCACCTCACCACCTATCCTCCACAAGCCGGACACCCACCAACCCCTACTCGTATACATCACAGCCACCGACTACACCGTCAGTGTCGCGCTCGTCCAAGAGATAGGAGGCAAGCAGCATCCTGTCTACTTCATTAGCAGGACACTGCAGGATTCTGAAACCAGATATCAAATGGTAGAGAAATTGGCTTTATCTTTAGTTCACGCAGCTCGTCGCTTACGCCATACTTCCAAAACCATAACATCACCGTCAAAACCGACTACCCAATCCAAAAAATTTTGCAAAAACCAGATATAGCCGGACGGATATCATCCTGGGCCGTCGAGTTATTAGAATTCTATATTCGCTGCGAGCCCCATGGCCCCATCAAAGCTCAATGTCTTTTAGATTTAATCAACGACCTCCAGCACACCCCCACAGAAGACCAGTGGACATTTCATGTAGATGGTTCCTCAAACCCAAAAGGTGTCGATGCTGGCATTGTATTAGAAAGACCCAATGACATCCTCATCAAAAAATCCCTTCACTTTGCCTTCAAAACATCAAACAATCAAGTTGAATACGAAGCTATCCTCGCCGGCCTTTCCCTTGCCTGCGAAGTAGGTGTCAAGACGCTAACATGCAAAACCGACTCCAAACTCACTGTAGGACACCTGAATGACGAATTCCAGATTAAAGACCCCATCCTCCTACAATATTACCATCTGGTCCGAACAGTCATTCAATCTGCTTTTGAGCGAGTCCGCATCGAACACATCCCAAGAACCGACAACATCAGAGCCGACATCCTCTCTAAATTAGCCAGCACCAAATTAAAAGGCTGCCACCGATCCATGTTGCAGAAAACACTATCTACGCCCTCCATAACACATACTTGTCAAAACCTAACCCACGTCCCAACGGACAGCACCGCCCCTCCCCAAAACCATAATTGGACCACCCCCTATATCCAATACCTAAAAACCGGTAACCCCCCACAAGATGCTGACAAAACTTGGCTAGCTAAGGCCGCCAGATATACAATGATAGGCGATGACCTTTATAAACGCAGATACGGCCAAGCTCTCCTCAAATGTATCACGACAGAGCAAGCACAATATGTTATTAAAGAGCTACACGAAGGCATTTGTGGCTACCATTCCGGCGGATGTACCATGGCCACCAGAGTCCTTAGAGCCGGGTACTTCTGGCCGACTATAGAAGCAGACTGCCAGGACTATGTCAGAATGTGCAAACCATGCCAAAAACATGGCAACCTCATCCACCAGAAGCAAGAACAACTCCATCATATACTATCCCCATGGCCTTTTGCTAAATGGGGAATGGACATCCTTGGCCCCTTCTCACCCGACAAAGGGCAAGTGAAGTTCCTAATTGTAGTCGTCGACTACTTCACCAAATGGATAGAAGCCAAGCCCCTAACCACCATCACGACCCAACAAGTTCAGTAGTTTGTTTGGAAAGATATTATATGCAGATATGGTGTTCCACATACCATCATCACAGACAACGGTCGACAATTTATAGATAAAGAACTAGCCAAATTCTACACTGGCCTGGGCATCAAACATATCACAAGTTCTGTAGAACACCCACAAACTAATGGACAAGTAGAGGCAGCCAACAAGGTTATCCTAGTGGAACTGCACAAGAGATTAGATAGCGCCAAAGGCCGATGGCCCGAAGAGTTAGTAGAAGTGTTATGGGCTTACAGGTGCACCCCTCAATCATCAATAAACGAATCCCCATTCAGCCTAGTTTACGGTGCAGACGCCATGATATTGGCTGAAATTGGCGAATCCACCCTGCGTCGAGAACTATACGACCCAACCCACAACCATAAAAACATGGCCACTCATCTCGACCTCTTACCCGAACTCAGAGAAAAAGCCCAAATACACAATTTAGCTGCCAAACGAAGAGCTGCCAGAAAGTATAACGCAAACCTATGTCCACGATCATTCGCAATCGGGGACTTAGTATGGAGAATGGCCAGCAGTGCAAGAAAGAAAGATGGCAAATTCTCTGCCAACTGGGACGGCCCATACCGCATACGTGAAGACGCGGGAGGACGAGCTTATCGCCTTGAACACTTATTTGGGGACGAAATACCCAACACCTGGAGTGTGTCCCACCTCAAATTCTATTTCAGTTAAATGTATACTGCACTTAACCGAATACTTGTAACCCTGGGTGTACTCTTTTTCCTCACCTGGTCTTTTTTCCCTAAGGAGGGTTTTGGCCAGTAGGTTTTAACGAGGCACCCCATATTCAATAAATAAAACGAAGGGTTCTCAACTATACAACTTTCCTACGTTTTTACTTTCATATTCGTTTAAATTCCCCACCCTTACCACAAGTAAGCGGCCTGGGTCGAACACCCTTAACTTGTGCTTAATTCGTTTAAGTTCCCCACCCTTACCACAAGTAAGCGTCTTGGGTCGAATACCCTTAACTCGTGCTTAATTCGTTTAAGTTCCCCACCCTTACCACAAGTAAGCGGCCTGGGTCGAACACCCTTAACTTGTGTTTCACTCGTTTAAGTTCCCCACCCTTACCACAAGTAAGCGGCATGGGTCGAACAACCTTAACTCGTGCTTAACTCGTTTAAGTTCCCCACCCTTACCACAAGTAAGCGGCCTGGGTCGAACACCCTTAACTTGTGCTTAATTCGTTTAAGTTCCCCACCCTTACCACAAGTAAGCAGCCT